>Ga0208635_100045_pt1 | contig 135143 bp, 122 predicted proteins | sample LakWasMe93_HOW11_2_FD_183915 | JGI IMG/M metagenome (GOLD analysis project Ga0208635, IMG submission 183915) | Freshwater sediment methanotrophic microbial communities from Lake Washington under simulated oxygen tension - Sediment Metagenome... | ecosystem: Environmental > Aquatic > Freshwater...
TTGATTACTTTTTTGATCGCAGTACGCAAAGTAGAACGCAACGCAGCATTGTGCGCGTTTACTTTGACGGATTGGCGCGCGCGTTTGCGAGCTTGTGCGGTATTTGCCATATTCGTTTTATCCTGTAACTTTCAAAAGGGGTGTGATACGAAACCGTGCATCATACTGTTTTTGCTTTGTTTTTGCAAGATTAAAAACGCATTTAGTCGATTGATTGTTGCTGCATGGTAAAATCGGCCAACTTTTCAATCTGCTGACAGTCCGCTGCTAGCGATAAGCTGCCAAAAATAGACTAAGGCGCGTATTTTCCATCATTTATGAATTTGCTCAAAGCTCTGGCCACTGTGGGTGGCATGACGTTTATTTCGCGCCTGCTCGGCTTTGTACGCGACACGCTGATCGCCCGTATTTTTGGGGCGGGCACGGCCACCGATGCATTTTTTGTGGCGTTTAAAATCCCTAACCTATTACGCCGTATTTCTGGCGAAGGCGCTTTTAGCCAGGCCTTTGTGCCTATCCTTTCCGAGTATCGCAAGCAGCGTACGCCGGAGGCGACCAAGGCGCTGATTAACCATGTGGCCAGTTTGCTTGGCCTGTTTCTGGTGGCGATTACTATTGTCGGCATGCTGGCGGCGCCGCTGATTGTGCGCCTGACCTCGCCGGGCTTTGTGCATGACCCGGCCAAGTTTGCGTTGACTACTGAGCTGTTGCGTATCACCTTTCCTTACATCCTGTTTATTTCACTGGTATCGATGGCTGGCGGGGTACTCAATGCCTTTAGCAAGTTCCAGGTGCCTGCCTTTACGCCGGTCTGGCTCAATTTGAGTTTTATCACGGCGGCGATTTTTATTGCGCCGCATTTCCACAACTCCGTCTATGTATTGGCCTGGGCAGTATTTGTGGGCGGTATTATCCAGTTACTGTATCAGTTACCTTACCTGCAAGAGATAGGCATGTTGCCGCGCTATGCACTTAACTTTGAGGACGAAGGCGTGCGCCGCATTCTCAAGTTGATGGGGCCGGCTATTTTGGGTGTGTCTGTGGCGCAGATTTCCATCGTGCTGAATAATATTTTTGCTTCATTTATGCCTACCGGTAGCGTGTCCTGGCTATATTACGCCGATCGCCTGATGGAGTTCCCGACCGGCGTACTCGGCGTGGCATTAGGCACGATCTTGCTGCCGAGTTTATCCAAGGCGCACGTGGATAAATCCAGCGCCGAGTTTTCACTGTTGCTGGACTGGGGCTTACGCCTGACCTTTATGCTGGCCATTCCGGCGGCGGTGGCGATGGCTGTGCTTTCCAAGCCTTTGGTTGCTAGCCTGTTTTATTACGGTAAATTCACCGCTATCGACGTGTTGCAAACCGAGCGCGCACTCATTGCCTATAGCCTCAGCCTGTTGGGCCTGATTATGGTTAAGGTGCTTGCACCGGGGTTTTATGCGCGCCAGAACGTGAAAACGCCGGTTAAGATCGCCATCTTTACCTTGGTTGTGACGCAAATCATGAACGTGGCTTTCTTGCAGTTGACGCCTTTACAGCATGCCGGATTGGCGCTGTCTGTTGGTCTTGGTGCTTGCCTCAATGCGACCTTGCTATGGGTTACTTTGCAGAAAACGGGTGCTTATCGGCCGCAGCCTGGCTGGCTATTATTCTTGCTTAAACTGCTGATTGCCGTGACGGTGATGGCGCTGGTGTTACATGCGGCGGCGACCTGGTCCGGCGATTGGCTGGCCATGGCGACATTAACGCGTATGTCGCATCTGGCGGGTATCGTGGTGCTGGGCATGAGTGTGTACTTCGCCGCACTCGGCTTGCTCGGTTTCAGGCCGAAAGACTTTATGAAACGGGTGGCTAAATGAAAGGGATGACTAGGTAATGCAGATATTTCGCCATATTCCAGCCACGTCCTCGCCGCAAGCGATTGCGATCGGCAATTTTGATGGCATGCATTTGGGGCACCAGGCCTTGCTGCGCCAACTGGTTGCTTATGCGCAAACCTATAAAATCACGCCCGCCGTGATGACTTTTGAACCACATCCGCGTGAGTTCTTCATGCCACAAAAAGCGCCTGCCCGTTTGGCGTCGATGCGCGAAAAGCTGGAGTATTTTGCCGAATGCGGCGTGCAGCATGTGTATGTGCAGCGCTTCAATCAGGCATTTGCAGCACAAAGCCCGGCCACGTTCATGCAGGTGTTGCGTCAGCAACTGAATGCCAATGTGGTCATGGTCGGCGAAGACTTCTGCTTTGGTGCCAAGCGCGCAGGCACGGTGCAAACGCTGATTGAACACGGCTTCAACGTGATCCCGTTGCCTGAAGTGCAATTGCATGGCGAGCGCGTTTCCAGCACCCTGGTGCGTAATGCGCTGGCGGCAGGCGAATTGGTCAAGGCGCATACCCTGCTTGATCGCCCATACAGCATTAGTGGCAAGGTGGTGCATGGCGCCAAGCTCGGGCGCCAGTTGGGTTACCCGACAGCCAATGTACATATGCGCCACGAACGGCCTGCACTGACCGGGGTTTATGCGGTAAAATTGAACAATTTACCGGCGGTTGCCAATTTGGGTAACCGGCCGACCCTGGAAGGCATCCCCAAACTCAAGCTTGAAGTGCATGTGTTTGATTTTAATGGTGATCTTTACGATCAGCATGTGCATGTGCAGTTTTTTCATAAACTGCGTGACGAACAAAAATTTGCCGGGCTGGATGCATTGAAGGCGCAAATTGCGCTGGATGCCTTGCAGGCAAAACAATATTTTAGCCACGGATAAGCGCTGAACATCGATCAGCCATCAATCTGTGGCTGATTTTTTGGATATTTAAATGACTGACCAAACCAAAGATTCAAAATATAAACTGAATTTACCTGAAACCAGTTTCCCCATGCGCGGTGACTTGTCCAAGCGCGAACCCGCCTGGTTAAAAAGCTGGCAAGAGCGCAAGGTGTACGAGCGCATCCGTGCCAAACGTAAAGGCGCGCCAGCCTTTATTCTGCATGATGGCCCGCCGTACGCCAACGGTGATATTCACATTGGTCATGCCGTCAATAAAATCCTCAAAGACATCATCATCAAGGCCAAAACCATGGGCGGTTTTGACGCGCCTTATGTGCCGGGCTGGGATTGCCATGGCCTGCCGATCGAGCTGGTGGTAGAGAAAAACCACGGCAAGAATATTGATCCGGCCAAGTTCCGTGAACTTTGCCGCGCCTATGCCGCTGAGCAGGTCGAAAAACAGAAAAAAGACTTTATCCGCCTGGGCGTATTGGGTGACTGGGATCATCCTTACCTGACCATGGCATTTAACACCGAGGCCGATATCATGCGCGCCCTGGGAGATATCTACCAGAATGGTTATCTGTACCAAGGCTCCAAGCCGGTGCACTGGTGTGTAGACTGCGGCTCTGCCCTGGCTGAAGCTGAGGTGGAATACGAAGACGTCAATTCGCCTGCGATTGATGTCGGTTTCAAGGTGGTAGATAACGCTGCATTGAGCAAAGCATTTGCTACGGCCGTGAATGGTGATGCTTATGCCGTGATCTGGACCACAACACCATGGACGCTACCTGCTAACCAGGCGGTAAGTGTGAATGCTGAGCTGGATTATGACTTGATCCAGACCAGCAAAGGCTTGCTGATTCTGGTGCGTGACCTGGCAGAAAAAACCTTGGCCAGATATACCGAAGAAAATTCTTCTGTCATCGCCAGTTGCAAGGGCGAGGCTTTGCGCGGCTTGTTGTTGCAACATCCGTTCGATCACCGTCAGGTGCCGGTGATCACTGGCGACCACGTGACTACTGATGCCGGTACTGGCTTGGTGCATACCGCTGCCGCGCACGGTAACGATGACTGGCTGGTGATGCGCGCTAATTTCCCTAACGAGAAACCCCGCGTCCTCATTGGTGGTGATGGCAAATTTTTTAGCAGTGAGTTGGTTGAACTGGCCGAGATTCGTGGCTTGAGCCGTCAGGATGCTAACAAGATCATTTTGGCTAAATTGCAGGAAAACGCTGTGCTGTTTGGCTCTGCGCGCTTGAACCACAGCTTCCCGCATTGCTGGCGTCATAAAACGCCACTGATGCAATTGGCGACGCACCAGTGGTTTATCGGCATGAACGCTGTCGGCCCAGATGGCAAGGCCTTGCGTGAGCACGCGAATACCGCCGTGGATGCGACCCAGTTCTTCCCGAGTTGGGGCCGTGCACGCCTGGAAGCCATGATCAAGAACCGCCCGGACTGGTGCGTGTCACGTCAGCGTAACTGGGGCGTGCCTATGCCGTTCTTTGTCCACAAGGAAACAGGCGAACCACATCCAGAAACCATGCACTTGCTGGAAACCGTATGCAAACAGGTAGAACAGCAGGGTATAGAGGCCTGGTTCAGCCTGGATGGCGCCGCTTTCCTCGCCCGGCATGCGCCAGCGAATGCCGAGCAGTATAAAAAAGTGACGGATACCTTGGACGTCTGGTTTGACTCAGGCGCCACGCATTATGCCGTGGTGCGTTCTGCGCAGCATCCAACCTTGTCGGCCGCTGCAAACGTGCGTGAGGCCGAACACCAGCCAGTGGCTGACCTGTACCTCGAGGGCTCAGACCAGCACCGCGGCTGGTTCCAGTCCAGCTTGCTGACCGGTTGTGCGATTGACGGCACTGCGCCTTACAAGGCCTTGCTGACGCATGGTTTTGTGGTTGATGGCGCTGGCCATAAAATGAGTAAATCCAAAGGCAATGTGGTTGCACCACAAAAAGTCATGGATACTTATGGCGCCGATATTCTGCGTTTATGGGTAGCGTCGACTGATTATTCTGGTGAGCTGACCATCAGTGATGAGATTCTCAAGCGTGTCGCCGATGGCTATCGCCGTATCCGTAATACCTTGCGTTTTCTGCTCTCAAACCTGGCTGATTTTGATGCCAGCAAAGACCTGCTGCCCGTCGATCAATGGCTGGAAATCGACCGCTATGCGCTACACCTGACACAGCAATTGCAAACAGGCATTCTGGCGGATTACGATAAATACGAATTCCACCTGGCCGTGCAAAAGTTTGTCGGCTTCTGCTCTGAAGATTTAGGTGGTTTCTACCTGGATATCCTTAAGGATCGCCTGTATACCAGCGGTGAAACTTCACATGCGCGCCGTGCGGCACAAAGTGCCTTGCATCACATCACGCATGCCATGATGCGTCTGATGGCGCCGATTTTGAGTTTCACTGCCGATGAAATCTGGCAGACACTGGGCCTGGATAGCGTGGCCACCGTGTTTGAAGAGGACTGGTATTGCTTGCCGGAGTGTGGTTTGAGTGACAGCCAACTGCAACATTGGCAAACCGTGATTTCCTTGCGTGCGCAAGCCGCCAAGGAAATCGAGGTGTTACGCGGTGAGGGCAAAGTTGGCTCTTCATTGCAAGCCGAATTGGAGTTTCATGTGGCACCGGCAACGTTTGAGGCATTGAGCAGCCTGCAGGATGATTTACGGTTTGTCATGATCACCTCCAGTGCGACTACTTACAAAGTGGCCGATGAAGCTGCACAGAAAATCCTGGTGAAACCTAGTACATACCAGAAATGTGACCGCTGCTGGCATTACCGTGCCGATGTTGGCAGTGATGCTGCGCATCCGACCATTTGTGGCCGTTGCGTAAGCAACCTGTTTGGCAATGGTGAAGTGCGCACATATGCCTAAATTGCGTTCTGCCTTCCCTTGGCTGGTGTTGAGTGCGATTGTGATTGCACTCGACCTGTACACCAAGCATTTGGTGCAGCAGGCGTTCGTCTATGGCGAGCACTTGCCGGTCACTGGCTTTTTTGACCTGGTGCGTTACCACAACACAGGCGCGGCCTTCAGCTTTTTAGCTGATGCTGGTGGCTGGCAGCATGGTTTCTTTACGGCAGTTTCTACGCTGGCTTCGGCCGTGATGGTCTATCTGCTGGTCAAGCATCCGCAGAAAAAGCTGTTTTGCTTTGGCTTGGCGCTGGTATTGGGTGGTGCCTTGGGTAATTTGTATGACCGTTTAACGCTGGGCTATGTCGTCGATTTTCTGTTGTTCTATTATCAGCAATGGGCCTGGCCGGCATTTAATGTCGCCGATAGCGCCATCTGTATCGGGGTGGGCCTGTTGATGCTGGATAGTTTTAAACAGCCGAACACATCGTTGTAGCTAGAAGCGAGGCCATGATGGATGGGCTGCAATATACCTTTAGCGATATCATCAAACAGTGGTTAGGCAGTAAAAGCACCTGGCACTATGTCAGCTTACCGGCGGCCATGTCAGATGAAATTCACACGCTGAGCCAATATCACCAAACCAAGCGCCGTGGCTGGGGGGCGGTGAAAGTGGCGGTAAGCATGGGCGACCAGCACTGGCAAACCTCTATATTCCCGGCGTTTGAGGGTAAACGTTATGCGCTGTTTTTAAAGGCAGACGTCCGTAAGCGCCTGGCAGTCACGGTGGGCAGTGAAGTTAGCGTGTCATTAACAGTTCTGTTTTAGACATCAACCCGCCGCCTGGCTGGCTGGCGGTCAATAGTTTGTGTATGTCCTCTATGGGCATCGGCCTGCCCAGCAAAAATCCCTGAATGCAGTCGCAGCCGGTGTCGCGTAAGAAGTCGAGTTGGGCCTGGGTTTCTATGCCTTCAACCACCACCGAAATCCCCAGGATGCCTGCTGTTTTCACTATTGTGCTGACAATCTCACTGTCAGCGGTGCTGTCTGGCACATCAACCATAAATGCACGGTCTATCTTCAGTTCATCAATCGGCAAGTGTTTCAGCTTGAACAGCGACGAATTGCCGACACCAAAATCATCCAGTGACACACGCACGCCGAGCTCTTTGAGTTGCTTGAGAATTTCCAGCGCCTGTTCCTCGTGTTCAAAAACGGCACTCTCGGTGATTTCCAGGGTAATGAGCGCAGGTGGGATTGCGTATTGTTGCAACAGTTGGCTAATACGCAAAGGCAGGCTGTGGTCGCGGAACTGGCGTGGTGAAATATTGATGGATAAGCCGACGGTTTGACCGCTTTGCTGCATCAGTACGGATAAATGACGAAAAGCCTCGCTGATGACCCATTCACCAATATGCAAAATCAGCCCGGATTGCTCGGCATAAGGGATAAATTCGGCCGGTGAAATAACATCGCCTTTGTTATTGCGCCAGCGGATCAGGGCTTCAATATTAGCGATGTGCGGTTGCGCCTGATGATTCAGGTTGAAGATAGGCTGAAACTGTAAAAAGAATTCCTGTTTTTTAATCGCTTTGCGCAACTGTACATCCAGCCGGAAACGGTTTTGCGCCAGCTTGGTTTGCTCCTTGCAATAAAACAAAAACAGGTGCTGGGTTGAGCGTTTAGCGTGGGCAAGGGCGGTGTTAGCGTTACGCGCAAGCTGGTCTGCATTACTGGCATCGCGCGGGTAGAGGCTGATACCGATGCAGGCATCTAGGATTAATTCATGGCCTTCTGCCAAGACGGGTTTGTGCACGATTTTGCATAAGTTGTGTGCCAGGTGCACGAGCTCGGCATCGGTTTTGTGGCGCGTGACGATTAGCGCAAATTTGTCACCATGCACACGACCGAGTTCACCGCATTCATTGGTGATGTATTGCAGGCGCTGCGCGACTTCGAGCAGGAACAGGTCGCCGGTGCGGTGGCCAAAACTGTCATTAATACTTTGAAAGTGCTTTAAATCAACCATCAGCAGGGCCACCATGCCGCTGTCGTTAGCGGCGTTAATGATGGCATGTTCGAGCAGGTTGAGCATGGCCAGCCGGTTGGGCAGGCGCGTGAGCGGGTCACTGCGCGATAGTTGCAGGTACTCCATTTCTTTTTCAGCCAGGCGTTTTTCGGCGCGCAGCAGTTTCTCACTTTCGCGCAATAAAATGCTTTGCCTGACGGCGGAGAAAATCAGTATCGATGTCACCGAGCCGATCGCAATATGGTAAGCATAAGGATGCGGGCCGCTTTGCCACCAGATCAGCAGCAGGGTGCTGATACTGAATACCACGGCAATCACCGGAATCCAGCTGCGTAAGCGGCGGCATTGGCGATGGAATGCGGTTTTTTTGGCGATACGCACCTGCCAGCCATAGAGTCCGCTGCCGATCAGCAGGTCGGCGACGGAGAAGCCATAGTTAATCCAGAGGCTGGTTTGCGGGCTGTGATTGAGTGCATTCAGGTTCCATTGCATCCAGCAGATGCCTAGCAGGGCGAGCCCAGCGCTGAGTAACAGCCAGGGCATCATCCAGGCCGGTCTTAAATAAGGGATGAGTAGCAGTGAAACCAGGGCGGCGCTGAGCATGCTGGCCGGGTAGGCGGTGAGCACGGCCAGTTGTAACAGGCTGACATCTGCCGACTGTGGTAAATAAGAAATCAGCACGTAGCCGAGGATGGCAATGCTGAATGAAGCGGCGTCGATGGTAAATGCCCAGGTTTTTGAGCGCGAGAGCTGGCTGCGCAAGGCGGTGATAAAGCCAATGATGAGGCAGGGGCCCAATAATGGGTAAAAAATATCCGATTGTGCCGGGAAGGCGGTTTGATGCGTCAGGACTTGAAATATCCATAATACGCCGCCAATAAAGTAGGCGATGGCACCAATGACAAACCAGCGTTTACAGGCGCGATGTGCGGGGTTGGCGCGGAAATAACCCAGGAGGGCAAGCATGAGGCAGGCACTGATGGTCGACATCCAGTGGACGTTGTCCAGCCATAGCGCTGTTTTAGGCGTCGCGTTGAAGGAGGCCAGCAAGCAGGTCAGTAAAACGGATACAGCAACAACAATAACTTTACGCGAAAGTGTCATGCAGCCCCCTTGTTTTTTGTCAATTCTAACAAGGGGTTAGAAAAAAACTAGTCCCTACCGATAATTAGTTTCACGATATGCATTAATCCAACACACAGTGCGCCAGCAAGTACGCCAACGGCGGCGTTCATCAGCCATGACCATTGTGAAAACTGCTCAACCAGCGCGTGTAGTGGGTGTATGCCATGCACGATGATGCCGCCGCCCACCAGAAACATGGCCGCCGTGCCCAGCACGCTGAGTAAGCGCATTAAATGCGGCACGATTTGCACCATGCCCCAGCCGAGTTTACGCGTCGCCTGCGACGGCAGGTGTGTCCCTGGGCGTTGCATCAGCCATAAACCGATATCGTCCATTTTGACGATCAGGGCCACCAGGCCATAGACGCCTATGGTCATGACCACCGCAATCAGAGACAATACCAGGATGCGTTGCGTCAGCGCAGCATCGGCCACCACGCCTAAGGCAATGACGATAATCTCGGCCGACAGGATAAAGTCAGTGCGCACTGCGCCTTTGATTTTTTCTTGCTCCAGCGCCACCAGGTCAGTCTGCGGTTGCTGCATGGCCACATGTAAGGCTTGTGCATGTGCGTCTTCTTTGGCGTTGTGACGCAGTTTGTGCCAGACTTTTTCAAAGCCTTCAAAACACAAAAAAGCACCGCCAAGCATGAGTAAGGGCGTAATCAGCCAGGGTAAAAAGGCGCTGATCAGTAAAGCCGCAGGCACCAGGATCAGCTTGTTAATCAATGAGCCGCGGGCCACGGCCCATACCACGGGTAACTCACGGTTTGCTGCAATACCGGTGACTTGCTGTGCATTGAGTGCCAGGTCATCGCCCAGTACACCGGCCGTTTTTTTGGCCGCTAACTGGCTCATCACCGACACGTCGTCGAGCATGGTAGTGATGTCATCGAGTAATGCCAGCAGGCTGGATCCGGCCATGGTTTGTCCTGTATCAATGGGAATAGTTGTTTATTCTAAAGGATTCCCGTTAGAATAGCGGCATGGTAACGCGCAGATTTCAACAGTGGATGGCACGCATGGCCTTGATGGCAATCATGCTGGCAGCGCTCGTCCCTAGCTTGAGTTTGGCTTTTCCCATGCAGAGTGGCAAAACCTTTGTACAGGAAGTGTGTTCTTCGCAGGGCGGCAAGTTGGTAATTCAGGTGCTCACTACGCAAGGCAAGTTACGCGCCACGCTGATCGACTACCAGCCGTCGCAAAAGCCGGTGTCACTTAGCCATCACCTCAATCATTGTCCATTCTGCCATATGGCAATGGATGATGTGGTCGTGCCATCACCCAGCCCGGCCTATATCCTGTTTCAGCAAGCCCAGGCCGATATCGCACTGAGCGAGTATCGCGCCCCGGTTGTTTCCAATTTTTACCCCACTGCGCACACCAGTCGCGCGCCCCCTCTGACTCCACGCGCAATCTAGTTCCGTCAATTATTTGACGGGTTTAGCGTCTGCCTGTGTCCCAGGCATGAATGGAGTCATCTCATGATTATTATCAACCTACAGGCAATGATATTTGCCAAGCAGGTGGAGTGGAAACGCCACATCACCCTCAAAGAAATTGCCGAGTCCACTGGCATCAGCCGCATGACTTTGCACCGCATGGTCAAAAACCCTACCTACAACGCATGCACCGAGCATTTGGGCAAGCTATGCACTTATTTCGCTTGCGACATCAGCGCCTTGATCCGCTGGCAGCCAGAAAGTGCTGTCAGGCAAGTGTTTGCAGCTTGATCTTTAGGAAGATTGCACTGCTTGCCTGATTGCAGGCAGTGCACATTGCGTAGAAAAATAAGGGAATACAATATGAACAAAACAAAAATCTGCCTGGCTATTTTGGCCGCTGTGCCTTATCTGGCACAGGCCGAGCATGAGGGCACGGTCCATCTTGATGAAGTCAAAGTGGTGGCAAAGAAAAACAAAGCGTCACTGACACAGCCGGATATAGAAACGGCAAAAGAAAACCTGTCAAAAACCGCAGGCGGCACCACCGTGGTCAATATGGAAACCGTGCGTGAAGGGCGTACCAGCAATATGCAGGATACGCTGGGCATGGCGACGGGTGTATTGGCACAGTCACGCTTTGGTGCCGAAGAAACCCGCTTGTCGATTCGCGGCTCCGGCGTGCAGCGCACCTTTCATGGTCGAGGCTTGAAACTGATGCAAGATGGTATTGCCGTTAACCTGGCCGATGGTGGCTTTGATTTTCCGGCCATTGACCCGATGGCAACGGATTATATTGAGGTTTATCGTGGCGCCAATGCCTTGCAGTATGGTTCGACCAACCTGGGCGGTAGCATCAACTTTATTTCCCGCACCGGTTACACGGCGCCCGCGCTGGAAGTGCGCTCAGAAGGTGGCAGTTACGGCTATTATCGACTCGGTGTTAGCACGGGCGGCGTCAAAGATAACGTGGACTACTTTGTCAGTGCCAGCAAATACCATTCGGACAGTTTCCGCGACAACGCACAGCAAGGTGCAGACCGCCTGACCGGGAATGTGGGCATCCGGCTCAATGAGCAGGTGGAAACCCGCTTCTTCTTTGGCTACGTCAATAATGATTCACAACTTTCAAGCAGCCTGACCAAAGCGCAGTTAAAAGATGATCCTAAACAGGCGACCGTGACTGCTGGTCAAGGCATTAACCAACGTAATATCAATGTCACCCGTGTGGCAAACAAGACCACTATTTTGTTTGACCAGAGCAAGCTGGAACTGGGGGCTTATTATGCGCGCAAGGGCTTGTTCCACCCGATTGGCAACTTTGGTGACACCACCGGCGTAATTGATCAAGAGTCATACGATATTGGTTTGACTGCGCGCTGGGCTTACCAGGGCGAGTTGTTCGGCCTCAAAAACGAGTTTGTGGCAGGGCTGTCGCCTACACGTGGGCGCACTGATGCAAAAAACTATTTAAACGTCAATGCCAGACGCGGTGCCTTGCTCAATGATTTCGACCAGAAAGCCACTAACTTCGAAACCTATCTCGAAGATCGCCTAAGCCTGGATGAGCAATGGACGGTGATTGCCGGGTTGCAATATGCAAAATCCAAGCGGGACTCTCAAGACCAGATGATCACTGCCAGCGGTGACCAGAGCGTGGATAAAACGTATAGCCAGACCAGCCCGAAACTGGGTGTGCTGTATCAATTGCAGCCACAGGTGCAAGTGTTTGCCAATGCCTCGCGTAGTTTTGAGCCGCCGAGTTTTGGCGAGCTGAACAGCCTGGTAGTGAGCAGCCTCAAGGCACAAAAAGGCACTACCTTTGAAATTGGCTCACGCGGTAATAGTGAATTTGTTGACTGGGATGTGGCGTTTTATCAGGCACGCTTGCAGGATGAGTTGCTACAGGTCGGCGCAGCCGGTTCGCCATTTGCCAGCCAAACCATTAATGCGGGAAAAACCACCCATCGAGGCCTCGAATTCGGCCTGACAGCCCGTTTGCCTTACAGTTTGCAATGGCGTTCCAGCTTGCTGATTAACGATTTCAAACTGGATAATGACCCGACTTTCGGCAGCAATCGCCTGCCAGGTATTCAGCGCTCTTTGCTGCGTGCCGAGTTGGTTTACCGTGGCAGTGATGTACTCGAAAACTTCTACATCGGCCCGACCATAGAGTGGTCGCCACAGCGCTATAACGTCGACTTTGCAGAAACCCTGTATGCCGACAGTTATTTCCTGTGGGGGATGAAGGCCGGTCAGAAAATCAACCAGCACTGGTCATGGTTTATTGAAGGACGTAATCTGGCTAACCAGAAATATGCGGCGACAACCGGGGTCGTTGCCGATGCAACGCGTGCCTTTACCAGCCAAGCCCAGTTTTTCCCAGGCGATGGCCGCACGGCTTACCTGGGGGTGACCTGGACTTATTAACGAGTGTGCCCGGCAATGGTTTGCCGGGCTGTCCGGCATGATTAAAGCATCGTGTGTAGCGGCAATATGGAAGTAGAGATGAGTAATCAACAGAGAAAAATCCAGCGTGGCTGGTTGTTTTGGCATCAATGGATAGGGGTGGTCGCCTGTATAGGGATGGTGTTGTGGGGCCTATCTGGGGCTTCGCATCCGATGATGAGCCGCTTGCAACCGGCGCCCCGCCAATTTATGCCACCGTTGCAAGCCGTGGATCTCGGTCAGGCAGTGCCGTTGCCCGCGATTTTACAGCAACAGGCGATCACGCAATTTCAGCACATTAGCCTGGTTTCGTTAGCGGGGCAGGGCTATTACCGTATTGCCTTGCCAAATGCGGATCCTAGATACTTTTCTGTGACCAGTGGTGCAGAGCGTGCCGGCGCCGAGCAGGCCGCGGCAAAGAGCCTGGCTAATTACTACAGCGGGCTGCAGGCGCAATCCATTCGTGCGGTGCAGGCCGTGACCGAATTTGAGCCGGATTACCATCCGGTCAATCGTTTACTTCCAGTATGGAAGGTTGCCTACGCGGACGCTGCAGGTTTGCGCGCCTATGTGGATACCGAGCAATCCAGGTTGGCGACGCTGGTGGATGACCGGCGTGCATTCTTGACTAAAGTGTTTCAGTTCGGCCATAACTGGTCATTTTTACAGGCTTGCTCTACGCTGCAACTGGCTGTAGCAACCCTGGTGCTGGCTTTAATTCTGGCGTCGGCGGTGACTGGTATCATTCTTTACATCAAGCAACGCAAAACGGCACCTTATCGCTTAAAACGCTGGGGCTTGCAATGGTGGCACCGTGAATTCGGCTTATGGGTGTCTCTGGTGATTCTGTTGCTCGCCAGTACAGGTTTATTTCATTTGTGGATGTCTGATATTCAACAGCGCAGGCCAATATTGCGCACGGTGTTTGCCAGTGACAGCGCCGCGCTCAGTGAAACTGCCTGGTCACAGCTGGCAACCGGCCCGGTATTGAAACTGGATATTTATGGCCGCGGCTCAACGCTGTTCTGGCAAATCATTCCCGTTTCTTCTGGCACGCAAGGTTTGCCTTCTGCGCAGGTGGCGGCCATGCATCAGCATCACCAACAACAAGGTCAACACCAGCATGACCAACATCATGCAGCCATGTCACATGCCCCGGCAGCGCCTGCGTTATGGCTGACCGGGCCGCATGAGGTGACGGCGCTGACGCCCGAGGCATATGCATCGGCATGGCTGACCATCATGGCTGAAAAAACATTGCCAGCGATTGCATCAGTGCAGTGGATCACCACCTTTGCCAATGAATATGGGTTTATTTTTAAACGCCTGCCCGTGTTAAAAGTACAAACCACACAGGCACATCACGCGCGATTCTATCTAGAGCCTGCCACAGGGGCGCTGGCGGCCAATATAGATGACACGGATGGCATGGAAGGCTTTATTTTTGCCTATCTGCACAAATGGAGTTTTCAGTCGGTGAATAAAGATGTGCGCGATTTGCTGGCGATCTTTGCTGCATTGGCCGTGAGCCTGACCGGCTTGCTAGGCGCTTACCTGTTTGCCAGAAAACGCAGCTAACAGGTCGCTATGCGACTGGAAGCGGATGCCCAGCGGGCATCTCTTCCAGGGCGCAGCGCTTTAAGACGTGGCGTAAATCTTGTCCAGGAAGTAGCTGGTACGCTGTTTTAAACGCAGCCTGTTTTGCAGGATAGTAGGTAGCTGTTCTGGTTTCAGGCACTGGATAATATTGATATCCAGCGCTTCCCGCAGGTCGATAATTTCGCCTTCTTCTTCGCGGTCGTCACTCAGCATTTGAATAAACGGGCGCAAAGGTTGTTGCGGGTTGGTCGACAGCACCGTAGCCAGTTTCTGGTCTGACAGGCGAACCACGCTGCCAGGCGGGTAAATGCCCAGGCATTTGATAAAGCGTCGCAGGATGGTTTGGTCAAACTGGTGTCGTTGTTGGGCAAACATCACACTCAAGGCTTCGTAAGGTGTTTTGGTGAATGCCGGGTTGGACGGATTGCACAGGTTGTCGTACATATTGGCAATGATGAGAATATGCGATAACGGATCAATCTGGTCGCAATGCAGGCCTTTCGGGTAGCCTGTGCCATCCGCAAACTCATGGTGCTGTGAAATCAGTGTCAGTATCTTTTTAGGGACGGCGACGTCGCGCAGCATATTCATGCCCAGCAACACGTGCGTTTGGTAAATAGCGGTTTCGCGTACGCTGAGCGGGTCTTTTTTCAGCAGGATTTTGTCACTGATCTGGCGTTTGCCAATGTCGTGCAGTATGGCCGACATGCCTAAAATGACGACATCTTCATCAGTGATATCCAGGTTTTTAGCCAGCAACATCGCCACCACCAGCGTGTTCAATTCATGCTGGAAGTGCTGGTCACTGACGCGGTGGCCATTCATGGCATGAATCGCAATGTCGCTCTCGGTCAGGGTGCTGGTGACCAGGTCTTCTACCAGCCTGGAGGCGATGCCGTAGGCCTGCTCGGGATGTTCAGTCGACAGCTTCTGAATGTTTCTCACTTCAGTGCTGGTTTTCATGAACTTCTGTTCGCTTTCCGCAATTGCCTGCCTCAGCGCCAGTTGTTTCTTCTGGGCGGCGCTCAACTCCGGTGCGGCATCAATGATTTCCACTTTGGGTGAGGCGGCTTTTTTCAGCGGAAACTCAACCACGTTCTGCTGAGGCGCGATCCTCAGTGGCATGCTGGAGCTGCGTCTGGGGTCATAACGTAGCTGCTTCAATCCCAAGGACTTGATGGTCTCAATCTGCGATTCATCCGTGATCTTGAAGTTGCTCACCGAAAATGGATGATCCATCCAGCCCAGGTCTAGGTGGATGTAGAGACCGATCTGAAGCTGGTCTATGTCGATATAGTAGGTATCTGAGGCGTGATTAGGCATGGCGTTTTATTTTTCTTTGATTATTTAACACTAGTAACTGTAAAAAGTCGTCCGAGTTCACCGGATAAGCATACAGATAACCCTGTGCTGTCTGGCAGCCCAGTCGCTGTAAAAACTTTTCCTGCTCTTCGGTTTCGACCCCTTCGGCAACAACGGTGAATCCTAACTGTGTCGCCATCGCGTAGATCGCGCTGGTAATGGCGGCATCGTCTTTATCATCTGGCAGGTCTTTGACAAAACTGCGGTCAATCTTGATTTGGTCCAGCGGCAAGCGTTTCAGGTGCGATAGCGAGGAGTAGCCGGTGCCAAAGTCGTCAATGGCAATGCTGACCCCCAGCAGTTTTAACTGGTTAAAGGTGTCGACCACATGCTGGGTATGCTGCATCAGTGTGCTTTCGGTGATTTCCAGCTCAATAATAGAAGGGTCGCACTCGCTTTCCATCAGGATGCCATACACGGTGTCGGCAAACTTGCTCTTCATGATTTGCACACCAGAGACATTGATGGCAATTTTCTTGAATTCAGGATGTTTCTTGTGCCAGGCGTGCGCCTGGCGCACGGCTTGTGCCAATGCCCATTCGCCTATGCTTAAAATCAAACCGGTTTCTTCTGCCAGCGGGATAAATTTCGCTGGTGAAATAATGCCCTGCACCGGGTGTATCCAGCGTATCAAGGCCTCGGCGCCAATAATCATGCCGGTATTTAAATCAATCTGTGCCTGATAGAACATCTTGAGCTGGTTTTTGGTCAGCGCCTGGCGTAACTCGGTTTCCAGCTGGAAGTGTTCCACGGCATCGCGGCTGAGGGCCACGTCATAAAACGAGACGTGGTTTTTACCGTTATTTTTTACCTGATACATCGCCAGGTCAGCCGCTTTAATCAGGCTTTCCACATCGTTGCCATCGTGCGGATACATGGAGATACCGATGCTGGCGCCAACAAAAATTTCATGATGGTCAATCATGAATTCGCGTCTCAGTGCATCCAGGATGTCATGTGCTTTTTGCGCGGCATCGGCTTTGCCATGCAGGTTTTCCAGCAGGATAATAAACTCGTCGCCACCCAGGCGACCTACAATATCAGACTCACGCAATGTGGCGCGCAGACGCTCGGTGACGCCCAGTAATAACTGGTCGCCGGTGTAGTGACCCAGGCTGTCATTAATATTTTTAAAACGGTCCAGATCAATAAACAGTACGGCTGCTTGCTGCTCATTGCGGTTGGCGCGCTGAATCGCATGCGTAAACAAATGGTTGATCAGCCTGCGGTTGGGCAGCCCGGTCAGAGGGTCATGGTTGACCAGTGAGTTCAGTTGCGTTTGTGAACGCTTCATTTCACTGATGTCAGCAAACACGCCCACATAGTTGGTGATGGCATTGGCATGGTTGCGCACGGCGGTAATGGTCATCCACTCGGTATAAGTGTCGCCGTTCTTGCGCATGTTCTCAATTTCGCCAGACCATTTGCCATGGCGTTTGAGCGCACCAAACAGACCTCGTGGACGCTGCCTGAAAATCTGCGGCTTGGTGCCCAGCACCTCAGATTCTTCAAAACCGGTGATCAGGGTATAGCCCTGGTTGATACCGATCAGCTCGCCCGCCGGGTTCACAATCATGATGCCTTCGGTGGTGCTGTCAAAGGCGATTTTGGCCAGCTTGAGATGTTTGCCGGTTTGTTCACGGTCAATCGCCACACTTAATGTACGGCCAATCGCCATTAACGAGCCCAGCTCTTGTGAGCTGGTATTTTCGGCATCGAAACAACGTTCAATCACCATCGAGCCCCACCACTCATCATCAATCATGAGCGGCACAATCACCAGGTTGACGGTGTCATGCGATTTAAGCAAGGCGCGTTCTGACGCTGGCAGTGTGAGCGCGTCACACATCACCGGCTGGCCTTTGGACAGCAGGCTATACCAGCGTTGCAGTTCAGGCGATAGGAAAGAAATCTTTTCCCAATGCTCGTAAGTGGCATGAAAGCCGTTCATTGCCCAGTGGAACAAGGCTTTAGAGCGAATGTCGGTTTTCTTGCGGCTGGCAATGGTTTCGTGTTGCAGCAATACGGCACGGCTAAAGCGGAAAGACAGGCAGCATTGCTGCAAGACATTTTCCGCCACGCTCTGCCAGCGTTCGGCCGAGTGCAACATCCAGTCGCAGGAAATCAGCGTGTCCAATACCGCGCTGCGGTTAAGCAGCTGCGTTTGAATGAATTTCTGTTCGCTGACATCACGCGCGACGGTAATCAGATGGCTGGGTTGATCTTTCTGGTCGTGGTAGGCGACTTTATTCACTTCCAGCGTTTTGTAACCACCCTGCGGCAAATGCACCAGTTCTTCGTTATGGTACGCCTGGCGCGATTTCCAGACCTGCTGGTCAGATTTTTCGTGATGTTCGAAGCTATTGCGGAACACCGGATGCAAGGTATCCGCAATTTGCAAATTGTTTAAGAACTGATAGTCAAAACTATCGATCTGAAAGGTGTTCAGCATGTGCTGGTTGGCCATCATCCAGCGATTGTCGTTATCTTTAATACAAATCAGGTCCGGGCTCATCTCGATCAGTGAGTGCACAATTGATTGCATGTGCAGCAATTGATCGACAAGCGTGCGTTCTTCCTCCTCCAGCATCAGGCCAATGGCGCGGCGGCCCGATTGTGGGTAGAAGACGCGGCATTTGAAATCGCGTTTCGCGCCATGAATCTGCGTGCTGATACTTAATTCAGTTTTGCCTTCGCGTATGGCCTCAACCAGCAGTTGGCGAATCTCTTTGGGCAACTCGTCGGCGAGTTCGCCCAGCAGGTTTTTTGCTGCGGCGCTGATGGCGAGACACTGGGCACGGCGATTGATGGCCAGCATAGGCGTATCCGGCATGGTGACGGCCAGGGGCTGCAACCATGCTGTGCTATGATGATCAAAAACGGTTGGTAATGACATAGTTAAATCTGTTTCGGTCCGGTGTGCGTTGTAGTGCGGATAAGTGGTTATCGGCGCGAATGCAAGCAAACTTTAGCGACATTAACGCTTGATAATTAAGGTAAATTTAAGGGTGCTTCTGATTAAGCGATGGGTTGGCAATTGATGGTCAAACAGTGGGCAAATCTGGTGTGGGGGCTGGCTTTTTTTCTATCGATACAGGTGGTTCAAGCACATGAGTCCCATCACGAACTATCCGCAAGTCAATTGGCCGTCAGCGTGGCGGTAGACCATGCCGGGCGTGTGTTGCTGGCGCAGGTCAGACAGGGGCAGGTCTGGGTGTCGGCCAGTGACGATACCGGCAAGCATTTTAGCACCGAAGTCGCTGTGAATTCTGCGCCGATGCAGATTGCGGCAGACGCGGAAGCGCGGCCAAATATTGCAGCAGATGCCAATGGTGCCGTCTATGTCAGCTGGACCGAGGCGCTGAAAAAGAACCATGCGGGCAATATCTGGTTTGCACGATCACTGGATGGCGGCAAAAGGTTTGAAGCACCCTATATCGTGCATCAGCACCGTGAACAAATCACCCATCGTTATGATGCTTTGCAAGTGGCGGCAGATGGCACGGTTACGGTTGCCTGGCTGGATAAGCGGGATATGCTGGCAGCCAAGGCCGCAGCTAAAGCCTATGACGGCACAGCGATTTACTATGCCGTTTCACGCGATCAAGGCAAAAGCTTTAGCCCTGAGCAGAAGTTGGCCGATAACAGTTGTGAATGTTGCCGCATTGCCATGACCAGCAAGCCGGATGGTACTGTGGCCGTATTGTGGCGGCACGTATTTGAAGGGAACGAGCGCGATCATGCCATGGCCGAAATTGGTCCTGTGGGTAAGCCTGTGCTGGTGCGTGCCAGTTATGGCCATTGGAAAATAGAAGGTTGCCCGCATCATGGCGCTGCCCTGGCGGTGGGTGAAGGGTTTGGCTATCACCTGGCTTATTTTGATGGTGCGGGTGACAAACCTGGTTTGCGCATTGCGCGTATGGATGGCCAGGCCTGGGTGACTTCGCCGCCGCGACGCTTTGGTGACACGAAAAGGAATGCAGGTCATCCGGCATTATTGAGCGTCGGCGATCAGGTTTGGCTAGCCTGGCAAGAACATGATCATAATGGCGCCGATATTGTGGCGATGGCGTCATCAGATGGCGGTAGAACTTGGGGCGCGCAGGTCGTGATTGTGCACAGCAGCAAGCTCGATTATCCACAATGGCTTTATCTGCAAGGGCAAGCAACGCTAGCGGTGAACAGTAGCGATAAAGGCTTGCAGCTGGTGCCGTTTACGCATTAAACCACTGACTAAAGTCGCGCCAATTTGATCTGTATCTATTGAAAACGCAAAAACCCGCCGCATTATAGGGTTATCCAGCCGCGCGCTGCGGCATGACTTTGAAATAATGAAAGGGTTTGCATGCGTTTTGATAAACTCACCACCAAATTCCAACAGGCACTGGCCGATGCCCAGAGCATGGCTGTGGGTGCCGACCACCCTACTATTGAAGCGCCACATTTGCTGCTGGCGATGCTCAACCAGGACGATAGCGGTGTTGCTGCCTTGCTGTCACGCGCTGGCGCGCAAGTCAGTGCGTTGAAATCCGGCTTGCAACAAGCAATTGACGCCTTGCCAAAAATCAGTGAAAACAGCGGCGATGTCGCGGTTTCGCGTGACCTTAACAACCTGTTAAATGTCACCGACAAACTGGCCCAAAAGAGTGGCGATAGCTATATTGCCAGCGAGATGTTTTTGCTGGCCCTGGCCGATGACAAAGGCAACACTGGCAAATTGCTCAAGCAGCACGGCGTGAATAAGGCCTCGCTAGAGCAAGCGATTAAGGCAGTGCGCGGAAATGATTCCGTCAATAGCCAGGAAGCGGAGGGCCAGCGTGAAGCATTGAAAAAATACACCTTGGACCTGACCGAGCGTGCGCGTGCCGGCAAGCTGGATCCGGTGATTGGCCGTGACGATGAAATTCGCCGCGCGATCCAGGTATTGCAACGTCGTACCAAAAACAACCCGGTGCTGATCGGCGAGCCTGGTGTCGGTAAAACGGCCATCGTCGAAGGCCTGGCGCAACGGATTGTGAATGGCGAAGTGCCAGATTCGCTCAAAAACAAAAAAGTACTGAGCCTGGATATGGCCGCCTTGCTGGCTGGAGCCAAATACCGTGGCGAATTTGAAGAGCGTTTAAAATCTGTGCTCAAAGAATTGGCGCAAGACGAAGGCCAGACCATTGTCTTTATTGATGAAATTCACACCATGGTTGGCGCGGGTAAGTCCGAGGGTGCGATGGATGCGGGCAATATGCTGAAACCAGCGCTGGCGCGCGGTGAGCTGCACTGTGTGGGCGCGACCACGCTGGATGAGTACCGCAAATACATCGAAAAAGATGCGGCGCTGGAGCGTCGCTTCCAGAAGGTCTTGGTCGATGAGCCTAGTGTTGAAGCGACGATTGCCATTTTGCGCGGCTTGCAGGAAAAATACGAGCTGCACCATGGCGTAGAGATCACTGACCCGGCCATTGTGGCGGCGGCTGAGTTATCTAATCGTTATATTACTGACCGTTTCTTGCCGGATAAAGCCATTGACCTGATTGACGAGGCGGCTTCACGCATCAAGATGGAAATCGACTCCAAGCCTGAGGTGATGGATAAGCTCGACCGCCGCCTGATTCAGCTCAAAATCGAGCGTGAAGCGGTGCGTCGTGAAAAGGACGAAGCCAGCCAGAAACGCTTTGGCCTGATTGAAGACGAAATCAGTAAGCTGGAAAAAGAGTACGCTGACCTGGAAGAAGTATGGAAAGCAGAAAAAGCAGCGGTGCAAGGCTCGGCTGGCGTTAAAGAGGCGATTGAGAAAATCAAACTGGACATGGAAGCCGCCAAGCGCAAGGGTGATTGGCAAAAGGTGTCTGAGTTGCAGTATGGCAAATTGCCACAACTGGAAGCGCAGTTAAAGCATGCTTCAACGGCAGAAGCTAATGGTGCAGTGAAACACAAGATGCTGCGCACCGAAGTCGGTGCAGATGAGATCGCCGAGGTGGTCAGCCGCGCGACGGGCATTCCTGTGAGCAAAATGATGACTGGTGAGCGTGAAAAGTTGCTCAATATGGAGAGCCGCTTGCATGAGCGCGTGGTTGGCCAGGATGAAGCGGTGCGCCTGGTGTCGGACGCGATTCGTCGTTCGCGTAGTGGCTTGAGTGATCCTAACCGCCCATATGGCAGCTTCTTGTTTTTGGGGCCTACCGGCGTGGGTAAAACCGAGTTGTGCAAAGCGCTGGCTAACTTTCTGTTTGATAGCCCGGATCACTTGGTGCGTATTGATATGAGCGAGTTTATGGAGAAGCATTCAGTCTCCCGCCTGATTGGCGCGCCGCCTGGCTACGTCGGTTACGAAGAAGGTGGTACGCTGACCGAAGCCGTCCGTCGCAAGCCTTACTCTGTAGTGTTGCTGGATGAGGTGGAAAAAGCGCACCCGGATGTGTTTAACGTGTTGTTGCAAGTGCTGGATGATGGCCGCCTGACCGATGGCCAGGGACGCACGGTGGACTTTAAAAATACGGTGATTATCATGACCTCCAACCTGGGCAGCCAGATGATACAAAGCATGGCCGACCAGGATTACCAAGTGGTGAAACTGGCCGTGATGGGCGAAGTGAAAACGCATTTCCGTCCTGAGTTCATCAACCGTATCGATGAAGTCGTGGTGTTCCATTCCCTAGGCGAAACACATGTGAAATCGATTGCCAGTATCCAGTTGCAATTGCTGGCCAAACGGGTGGCCGCGATGGATATGCAACTGGAGATCGGTGATGCCGCCTTGGCTGAAATTGCCAATGCCGGCTTTGACCCGGTATACGGCGCGCGGCCGTTAAAACGAGCTATTCAGAGTGAAATCGAGAATCCGCTGGCACGTGAAATTCTGGCTGGGCAGTTTGCCGCCAAAGACACGATTCGCGTCGATTTCCAGGCCGGGAAGATGCAGTTTCGCAAAGGCTAAGCAGCGAATGGGGTGACTGAACCTTGATTGCAATAAAAGGGTCATACCGGGTGTGACCCTTTACTTTTATCGGGTGTAGAATGGAAGCACTATGCGTTATTCACAATCTTTGCGTTTAATCTCTGCGATTTTTTTGCTGGGCGTGCTGGCTGGCTGCGCTTCGCAGCCGCCACAGCCTTTGCAAATTGACCGCATTTCGCCTGAGCAGCTCGCTGCGCTGGTGCCACCTGCCCAATCCACGTTGACCCTGGAGCAGATTGTGGCTATGAGCAAGCAAGGCAAAACCGATGCCGAGATTATTGAGGCGATCAAACAATCGCAGTCACGCTATTCACTGACGCCGTCTGATGTGCTGGACTGGCATCAAAAAGGCATCTCCAAAGGCGTGCTCAATTACATGCAGCAGGCCAATGCACTGGCTGAACAGAATGCCATTGCTGACGAAATTAACAAGCGCGAAAAAGCGCGCGTGGAGTCTGAGGCAAAACTGAAGCGCGAGCGTGACATGGCCAGGTTGCGTAGCATGGACCCCTGGTTTTATGGCGGCCCAGGCTTCTACGGTGGCCCTTGGGGTTACCGACCTTATTGGGGCGGTGGCTGGCGCTACTGGTAATACTGGCCCGTGACCTGAACCCGTTATAATGCAGGTTTAGTTCTTTGTTCCGGGAATCCGCTATGCGACAGCATCACGAAACACTTTCTATCGATGCGCAAGGGCGGCGTTTGTACGATATCACGCCGCAAGTCTTGCAATGGGTACAGCAGTCCGGCATCGGGAGCGGATTGCTCACGCTCTATATTCAACACACTTCTGCCAGCCTATTGATCAATGAAAATTATGACCGTGATGTACTGGTTGATTTGGAAGCGTTTTTTAATCGACTAGTGCCTGATGGTGATGATTTGTTTATACATACCGTGGAAGGCCCGGATGATATGCCTGCGCATGTGCGTACGGCGCTTACGCAAACCAGCCTGTCCATCCCGGTGTTACAGGGTCGGGTTGCCCTTGGCCAGTGGCAAGGTATTTTCCTGTTTGAGCACCGTCATTTGCCCGCCCGCCGTCGCGTGTTGATGCATGTGATGGGTGAGTAATTCGTTTTTATTGTGTTAGAAATGTTGTGATGAAATATTGTTCTATCGTTGTCTTATCTTTTTTGTGTGCTGTTTGCCTGGTGGGTTGTGAGCATGAGGCTTCAACAACCGAGCAGGCTGTGAAGCCGTCAGCAAATACCAATGCAGCCGAAACCCACTCGGCTGGCGGCTATGAGCCTAGCGCAGATGAGCGCGTCCCTGGTATCACCATGTCGCAAGAAGAACTGGATAAAATTTATGCCGAAGCCAGACGTAACATGCCATTGCCGGTGATCCCCGAGGATGCGCGCTAGGCAGCCATATCAGGGCGTGTGCATATAGGTTTCATAGTGGTCGACGCATTGCGTGAGTTGCCTGGCGAAAGACTCCACATCCCCGGTCAATATTGCAGTTGTGCTGTCAGCGTGTTTAGCCGTACTGGCATCCATGATCTTTTGCTGCCCGGCATAGAGCATCAATGAATGGATACCTGCGCCGGTATCTGCAGATAGCGCTGGGCGGATGGCCTGCCGTGGCATGGCCACCAGGTGGTAGTCTTGAATCCATTGTGCCAGTTGCAGCATGATGTCTGCTGGAGCCATCTGTTCTATATTGGCTAGTGTCTCGTCATAGCTGGTGATAATCAAATGGATCCTTTCGGCATCAACCGTCAGCGCGAAGCTGCGATGGTAAGGTGGTGGCACGGATGCGCCCTGATAGCGGTAAATCAAGCGTGTAATTTTCGGCGTCATTGACGGCTTCCTTTCGCTACCCGGCAGCAATGGCAGTGTTAGCAGTAACAGGGTGGTGACTATTCGCAAAATGATGGTCTGGCGATGATGGCCTTTACCAGCCACGCTGGTTGTACGTGGCTGGCAAAGGCATGCTTCATTTATACCACGACACCTGAGCCGGCAAAATATTGCTGGAAGGTACTCGCCTTCATGGCAAACACCCCGTTGCTATTGAGGGGGATACTGGCCGAGAACGATATCTGGTAGGCAGACCAGTTGCCTGACAGCGTATCCAGCACGGCATGATGCGTGCCCCACGGATTGCGCAAGACAATGTATTTTTCACCGCCAACATATTGCCAGCCCAAAATCGAATACGCATGATTGCCGACCACTTTGGCTGTGCTGTAATTGGTCCCGGCGGGGGAGGAGCCATAAGTCCAGGCCACCATCGGGTTAACCGTACGTCTGCTGAGCGAGTGGCTACGGACAAATGTCCACAAATCATCGCCGGTTTTGCCACTATGACTGACATAAGTCTTTTCACCGCTGATGATTTCGGCACAGGCATTCACCGGGTCGCCGCCGGCGATGGCCGGATAGTTGGGAAAGTCTGTACTATTACTGGTCCGCCATTTTGCGTAGGCTTTTTCCATCACAGCTGGCCAGGTTTCGCCTGCATCCAGTGAGCGCGCGTAGACCCAGTTGTGCGCAGGCTTGCTGACTGGCACCAACTCTGTCACTTCCACGGCTTGTGCCTCCCCGGCCCCGTTTTTATAAAAATTGACCTTGTGTATCGGCTGTTCCTCATTGCCCCAGGCTGAAGGGCGGGTCATATTGACGATGGCATATGGTCTGGCCCAGGCGACCGACGCCATGGCGGCTATGAAATAGCAGTCGCCCAATACGCCTTGTATTGGGTCGTTGAGCTCGGCCACATCTTCAAAGTAGTCGCCCATATCTACCCAGTCTTTGTCTGGAGGTGTCCATGGCGTACTGGCAATAGCCGTGCGTAACACGGCGGTATTAATCATGATCTCAGAAAGCACCACCGATTTTCTGATGGTGCCCAGGCGCAAACGTTGTGCACCGATAGATCTGGTGGCAACAGGACTTTGGGTTTGATAGAAACGGTTAATCCTGTCTGCAGTTTGTGCTTCAGATAGCACCTTCAGACTACCGTCGGCGGAAAGTTCAGCATCTGGCCTGAGGATGGGGTTACGCAGGTCAAAGATTTTTTCTGCGCTGACGCCTAAAATCTCCGCCAGCATGACTTCAGGTTCGGCGACTTGCTCCCAGTTGATTTTCTTTTGCGCAATCACTTCTGCGGCGGCATACGGATTAATGACTCCAATATTCACTTCCATGGCTATTCTCCTAAACGACTGTTTGTATAAACGAACGAGGTTAAGTTGATTGCTAGGGTCATGAGCGCTGGTGCGCCCATTGCCTTCCGGATGTTTTCCGGACATTTGATGGTATATGAATATGTTAATAAATAATAATTAAATTTAAATTAATTTATCATTTTTTGGGTTGAGTATTTAGCTGGAGATAGCCTATAGATAAAAATAAACCACCTCTTATCTCAGGTGGTTATTTACATGGGCGCTGATTTACGGGGGAGGGTGCTAGCGCACAGTACTCCATTGCAGGGGGTCAAAAGGAATACTGTTACGACGCAGTTCATAGTAGACGCCGTTTTCGGCATTGCCGCCGCTGTTGCCGACGGCGGCAATGGTGTCGCCGGATTTGACGCTTTGTCCAGAAGACTTATACAAAGCCTCATTATTGCCATACAAACTCATATAGCCGTTGCCGTGATCGATCACGATCAGGTTGCCAAAACCGCGCATCCAGTCGGCAAAGACTACTTGGCCGCCCGCCACAGATTTGACCTCGCCGCCTTCTTTGGCGCGGATGAAAATGCCTTTCCAGCTGACGCCCGTGTCTGCGCGTGCGGTGCCGAATCGATTAATGACATCGCCACGTACCGGCAAGCGCAAGCGACCGCGCAATTGCGAGAAGTTTTCTTTATTGGCGTTGTATTCGGGTAAGGTTTCATTTTTAGCAACGACTGTGTTGTTTGGTGTACTGCTGTCGCTGTCATCAACATTGGTCTGCGGGGCGCGTTCAAAGGTGCGTCCGCCAGATTTTTTCTTGCTGCGTGCCAGTTCAGCGGCTTTTTTTGCGGCCGCTTCTTTTTCGCGTTTGGCTTTGGCCAGCGCTTCCTGCTCGCGCTTTTTCGCTTCGGCCAGCAGGCGCTGGAACAATTGTGACAGGGCTTCTTCGTCTTTTTTCAGACGCACCATCTGTTGTTCTTGTGTCTCAATTTGTTTGGAAAGCTCATTTAAGGCTGCAGTTCGGCGTGATTTCTCACCTTCCAGTTTTTGCGTCGTTTCACTGTATTGATTCGCCAGGCGCTCGGTTTCGTGCAGTTGCTCTGTGGTGGCCGAGCGTACGCGGTCTATCGCTTCCTGGTTGTCTTGCAATGACTGGATTTGCTGCTGGTGAGCCGCCGTCAGGTAGCCCAGGTATTTCAGGTTGCGCGTGGTATTAGCCGGGTCTTGCTGCTGCAATAACATTTGCAGCGGACTGTTATTGCCATGGCGGTATTGCTGATTAAGCTGTTCGCTCAGTGCGTGGCGCTGCTGGTTGACCTGGCGCTGCAGTAATGACAATTGCTTTTGCAGGTCTTGTAACTTGCCGCGATTGTCCTGTTGCGCATCCTGAATTTCGCGCAGCTTTTTACGTGAGCTGCTGATGGCGGTTTCTGAGGCTTTTAACGCCTCATGCGCATCCTGCTTGGCCACGCGTGAGGCTTTGAGTGCATTGGCTAATTGCTGGATTTTCTCTTTGACTTGCTCCAGGTCGCCCTTGGTGGTTTCGGTTTTGTCATTGGCCGCTGCGTGCACAGGCATGGGTAAGCCGCTTGCACACAAGGCAAGGCAGGCAGCCAAGGCTGCCCACAGTCGTTTGGGCTGTGGATAAGCAATTACGCTGAAATCAGGCATGCACCAAGCGGGCCAGTTTAGGCTGCTGCATTGAGGGTGATCAGGTTTTTACCTGTCATTTCGGCCGGTTGCGGTACCCCCATTAATGACAACAAGGTCGGTGCAATATCAGACAGCGCCCCTTCGGGGGTAATCTGCCCGGCACGGCCAATGTAAATAAACGGCACCAGATTGGTGGTGTGCTGGGTGTGTGCCTGGTCGCTGGCGTGGTCAAACATGCTTTCGGCATTGCCATGATCAGCGGTAATAATGACTTCTGCGCCCATTTTTTGTGCCGCAGCGACTACGCGCCCAACACAGGTGTCCAGGGTTTCTACCGCTTTAATCGCTGCCTGCAGGTTGCCGGTATGGCCTACCATATCGCCGTTGGCATAATTACAAATGACTGCCTGGTATTGCTGGGATTCAATCGCCGCCACCAGTTTATCGGTGAGCTCGTAAGCGCTCATTTCCGGTTGCAGGTCATAAGTCGCGACTTTAGGCGACGGCACCAGAATGCGGTCTTCGCCTGCAAATACGGTTTCTTCACCGCCGTTAAAGAAAAATGTCACGTGCGGATATTTTTCAGTCTCGGCGATACGCAGTTGTTTTAGCCCAAGATTAGACACGTATTCGCCAAAGGTGTTAGGCACCGTAAATGGCGCAAACACTGGCTCGGCCAAGGTTTGGTTTTTGTCATATTGTGTCAGCGTAAAATAGTGGCTGAAGCGCGGCACGCGGCTACGTTCGAAACCGCTAAATTGTGGGTTGAGCAGGGCATCTGTCAGCTGGCGGGCACGGTCACTCCTGAAGTTCATAAACACCAGGCAGTCACCATCTTCCATCCGGACCGGTGCTGCATCCACTGCACGGATGGCGGTGCATTTTACAAACTCATCGCTTTCTTCACGTGCGTAGGCTTGCTGCAAAGCCGTGAGGCTGTCAGGCGCGACATAGTCAGAAGTGCCATTGACCAGCAGCTCATAAGCCACTGATACGCGCTCCCAGCGCTTGTCCCTGTCCATGCCATAAAAACGGCCGCCAACGGTGGCGACTTTGCCCACACCCAGTGCGCTCAGGTGGTCTTCCAATGCGTGCAGATAGGGCTGCGCACTCTTTGGCGGCGTGTCGCGGCCATCAAGGAAGGCATGCACATAGACCTTGCTCAGGCCTTGTTGTTTGGCCATGTCTAGCATGGCATGAATATGTGGCTGATAGCTATGTACACCGCCGTCAGACAGCAAGCCGAGAATATGCAAGGCTTTGTCATTCGCTTTGAGTGCCTGCATGGCATTCACCAGGGCAGGCAATTTGAAAAACTCACCGCTGCTGATGCTGTTATTAATGCGTTCAAAGTCTTGAAAGACGATACGTCCCGCCCCAATATTCAAGTGACCGACCTCAGAGTTGCCCATCTGGCCATCTGGCAAGCCGACGTAATGCTCGGAGGCGTTGATCAGCCCATGCGGGTAAGTGGCTTTTAATTTGTCCAGGTTGGGGGTGTTGGCTTGTAACACGGCATTGAATTCAGTGGTCTCGCTGTGACCAAAACCATCGAGGATGAGCAAAATGACAGGTTTGATTGACATGGCTAACAGTCTTTAAAGTGGTGACGGAACGTCGAATTGATGAATTCGTCTATTATAATCGCAACCGCAGGCGACGCATACCCGAAGGGGCCGGTGCTTTTATTCAGTCGTGCTGTTAATCATTAAGCTAAGAGGGCGAGTGTACAAGTGGAGTTTTTAAAACAAAATGTATTGTTGATCGGTCTGGCAATCGGTTCGGGCCTGGCCTTGCTATTGCCGATGTTGAGTCGCTCGGTGGCTGGCATCACTTCACTCTCGGTGACTGAGGCCGTGATACTGATGAACCGTAAATCTGCGCTGGTGCTGGACGTGCGAGAGCCTGACGAATTTGCCCAAGGCCATTTGCAAGGGGCGCGTAATGTGCCGTTATCGCAATTGTCTGCGCGCCTCAAAGAGCTGGAAAAGTTTCGCGATAAACCTGTGCTGGTTGTTTGCCAGCGTGGCAGGCGTGCGCATACCGCCGCCAAATTGCTCAAAGCGCAACAGTTTACGACTTTGAATGTACTCAAGGGTGGCATGCTGGCCTGGATAGAGGCCAAGATGCCGAGCAGCAAATAAGCGGCATTGCAAGCCGGAGTGTTTTTAAAAGGAATTGTATGGCTAAAGTCGTGATGTATACCTCAGCAGTATGCCCTTATTGCATCAATGCGGAACGCTTGTTGAAGAACAAGGGCGTGACTGAGATTGAAAAAATCCGCGTCGATTTGCAGCCAGAATTACGGGCTGAAATGATGGAAAAAACCGGTCGTCGTACGGTGCCGCAGATTTTTATTGGCGAGCAGCATGTAGGTGGCTTTGATGACTTGCATGCACTGGATGTACAAGGTGGTCTGGACCCATTGCTGGTCGCCTAAACCACATTGTTTTTTGTCACAAAAAACACATAGTCAGGCCGGGGATGTCCGGTTAGAATAGCGGCTTTGTGTATTGATAATTATTAAGGATAATTCATGGCTCAGGATTCACAGAACCAAACAGAACAAAACGCAGCGCCGATTTTCAGCATTGAAAAGCTGTATGTACACGATGCTTCGATTGAAGTGCCAAATGCGCCTGCTATTTTCACTGAGCGTGCTACTCCGCAAATCAATGTAGAGTTGGGCAATAATGCACAGCAAGTCGAAGAAGGCATTTTCAATGTCTCTATCAAAGTGACCGTGACCGCCAAAATCGAAGACAAAACAGCTTTCCTGGTGGAAGTTAACCAGTCTGGTATTTTCGCGATTCGTAACGTGCCGCAAGAAAACATGGAGCCTATTTTGGCCGTGGCTTGCCCGAACATTCTGTTCCCATATGCCCGTGAAGCGATTTCTGACATGGTGACACGCGCCGGCTTTATGCCTGTGTTGTTGAACCCGATTAACTTCGAAGCGCTTTACCTGCAACAGCAGCAACAAGCAGCCCAGGCTGCTGGCGCACCTAACTAATTTTTTATCTTAAAAAGTAAGTTACCTGTGACTTACTTTTGTCTTTTATCTGGATAAAGCCAAATGAGTAAGGTCGCAGTTCTTGGTGCCGGTGCCTGGGGCACCGCGCTCGCCATGCATATCGCCTTACAGCACGACGTCGTGCTGTGGGCGCGCAATAGCGGGCATGTCTCCGGTATGCGCAAGGCGCGTGCTAATCCGCTCTATCTGGGCGACTTCCCCTTTCCCGAGAAACTCACGGTTGAAGACGACCTGGCTGCGGCTGTGGCCGGGTCTGATCTGATTTTATCTGTGGTGCCTACAGCTGGCTTCCGGCCAATCTTGCAACAGCTTAAGGCCTTGGGTATCACGCAGCCGCTGATCTGGGCCAATAAAGGCCTGGAGCCGCAAACGGCAAAATTACCATTTGAAGTGGCACAAGAAGAACTCGGTGCGGATTATCCATGGGGCGTGTTAAGCGGTCCCAGTTTTGCTGCTGAGCTGGTGCGTGGCTTGCCCACGGCCATTACACTGGCGGCGAATCACCGGGAGCTGGCACAACAGGCTGCGCAACTCATACACGGTGGTTGCTTGCGCGTGTATGACAGTGTGGATGTGGTGGGTGCTTCTGTCGGTGGGGCGGTCAAAAATGTGATGGCGATCGCCGCAGGTATTTCGGATGGCATGGGCTTTGGTAACAATGCACGTGCCGCCATGATTACGCGCGGCCTGGCTGAAATTACCCGTTTTGGCATGGCCTTGGGCGCCAAAGCGGAAACGTTTATGGGGTTAGCAGGCGCTGGCGACCTGATCCTGACCTGTACCGGTCAATATTCACGTAACCGTGAAGTCGGCCTGCAACTCGCTTCCGGCAAATCACTGGAAAGCATACTGGCCGGTTTAGGGCATGTGGCTGAAGGCGTGAATACTGCGCGCGAAGTGATGCGTCGTGCTGAGACGATAGGCGTTGAAATGCCGATTACCTTTGAAGTGAATCAATTACTGACCAACCATAAATCTGCACAGGAAGCTGTGACGGCTTTATTGGGTAGAGGGCAACGCCAGGAGTCGGTTTAGTCCCTTTTCTTCGCACAAATAAAAAACCAGACCCAAGAGGTCTGGTTTTTTTATCGTAAAACTTACTCAATATCTAACAATTCTACTTCGAACACCAAGGTCGCATCCGGACCAATCACCGGGCCGCTGCCATTTGCGCCATAGGCGAGGTTGGATGGGATTGTCAGCTCAAACTTGCTGCCTACATTCATCAATTGCAAGCCTTCTACCCAGCCTGCGATCACGCCAGTCACCGGGAAAACAATCGGTTCACCGCGGTCATAAGAACTATCAAACACCGTGCCGTCGATCAGCGTGCCTCTGTAATGCACTTTGACGCGGTCGCTGGTGGTTGGTTTTGCGCCACTGCCAGTCACCAATGATTTATATTGCAGACCACTGGCCGTCGTTGTCACGCCTTCTTTTTTTGCGTTGTCTGCCAGATAGGCTTCGCCCTCGGCCTTGTTTTTCGCATGCGCAGCCATTTGCCTTGCCTGGCTCTCTTGTTGTACCTGCTCGACTGCGCTTCTTTTTTCGTCATCAGTTAAGCGGGACGCCTGACCGGACATGACATCTTTCACTGCGAGTGCGACCACTTCTGCGTCCAGTTCGAGGCCATCATTTTTAAGTTGATGTGCCAGGTTTTCACCGACGATATAGCTTAAGCGCTGGGTGAGTGAGTCTAATTGAGTTGCCATGATGTGTTCTTTCGTTATTTAAATAGCACGCGTGGATGCGTGTGTGAAACAGTGATTTAATCCATCATTATGACGGAGAGTCGTTGATAAAACAAAACCCGCTTTTGCGGGTTTTGTTTTAATGCTGCTTAGGGCATTTCAGCAAGTTAAAGCGATGAGTGCAAGGCGCGTATCCGCAGGCAGTACAATAAGTACGACAAGGATATGCAACGCAGCAATCACCGCTTTAGCGACGCTGAAATTACATCATGCCGCGCCATTGGGTTTGATGGTCGGCAAATGATGTAATCAAACCAAAGGCTACATCATGCCGCCCATGCCACCCATCCCGCCCATATCCGGTGCAGATGGTGCATCTTCTTTAGGCAGCTCAGCAACCATGCAGTCAGTCGTCAGCATCAAGCCAGCGACTGAAGCTGCATTTTGCAGTGCAGAACGTGTCACTTTGGTTGGATCCAATACGCCCATTTCAACCATGTCGCCATAGGTTTCGTTAGCCGCGTTGTAACCGTAGTTGCCTTTACCAGCAGCTACGTTGTTTACGACTACAGATGGTTCAACGCCAGCGTTTTGAGTGATTTGGCGCAATGGCTCTTCAACTGCACGCAGAACGATTTTGATACCAGCATCTTGATCCAGGTTGTCACCTTTCACTTTAGCAATCGCGTCACGGGCACGGATCAGTGCCACACCGCCACCAGCCACAATGCCTTCTTCAACGGCAGCGCGGGTTGCGTGCAATGCATCTTCAACGCGGGCTTTTTTCTCTTTCATTTCGATTTCAGTCGTTGCACCAACCTTGATCACAGCCACACCGCCAGCCAGTTTGGCTACGCGCTCTTGCAGTTTTTCACGGTCGTAGTCGCTAGACGCTTCTTCGATTTGTGTTTTGATCTGGCCGATACGGGCTTTGATGGCTTCTTCGTTACCTGCGCCGTCGATAATGATAGTGTTTTCTTTACCCACTTCGATGCGTTTTGCCTGGCCCAGGTCATGCAATTGTACCGCTTCCAGTTTCAGGCCCACTTCTTCAGAGATCACAGTACCACCGGTCAAGATCGCGATGTCTTCCAGCATGGCTTTACGACGGTCACCGAAACCAGGCGCTTTAACAGCGGTCGTTTTCAGGATGCCGCGGATGTTGTTCACCACCAGGGTTGCCAATGCTTCGCCATCAACATCTTCAGCGATGATCAACAATGGACGGCCCGCTTTCGCTACTTGCTCCAATGTTGGCAGCAGGTCACGGATGTTGGATACTTTTTTGTCGTGCAATAACACGAAAGGATTGTCCAGCAACGCGATTTGGCGCTCTGGATTGTTGATGAAGTATGGAGACAGGTAACCACGGTCAAACTGCATACCTTCAACCACATCCAGCTCGTTGGTCAGGCCTGAACCATCTTCAACAGTGATCACGCCTTCTTTACCCACTTTGTCCATGGCATCAGCAATGATCTGGCCAACGGAGGTGTCGGAGTTAGCAGAAATAGCACCTACTTGTGCGATTTCTTTGCTGGTTGTACATGGTTTGGATTGTGCTGCCAGATCTGCAACGGCTGCTTCAACCGCTTTGTCGATGCCGCGTTTCAGGTCCATTGGGTTCATACCGGCGGCAACAGATTTCATGCCTTCACGGATAATGGCTTGTGCCAATACAGTTGCAGTTGTTGTACCGTCACCAGCGATGTCATTGGTTTTAGAAGCAACTTCTTTCACCATTTGTGCGCCCATGTTTTCGAATTTGTCTTTCAATTCGATTTCTTTAGCCACAGACACACCGTCTTTAGTGATGGTAGGTGCGCCGAAAGAACGCTCCAACACCACGTTACGGCCTTTAGGGCCTAAAGTCACGCGTACTGCGTTAGCCAATACGTTGACACCATTTACCATTTTTTGGCGAACGTCATCACCAAATCTTACGTCTTTAGCTGCCATTTAAATTCTCCTAATTCAATATTAGATAAGGGTGGTTGTGAGTCAATTACTCAACAATCGCCATGATGTCTTCTTCACGCATCACCAGCAGCTCTTCGCCATCGACTTTAACAGTCTGGCCGGAGTATTTGCCGAACAACACTTTGTCGCCGACTTTCACGTCCAAAGGAATTGCTTTGCCGTTGTCGTCTTTTTTACCATTGCCTACTGCCTGCACCACACCTTGATCTGGTTTTTCGGTAGCGCTGTCTGGAATCACAATGCCAGAAGCGGTTGTGCGCTCTTCAGCGGCGCGTTTAACGATCACTCGATCATGCAATGGACGAATACTCATGAATGTCTCCTTGGAGTTTTCTTAAAGTGTTATAAGGGTGAAATTAAAACGAATTTTTAATCAATGCGGTACGCATTTTAGCACTCACGTACCTTGATTGCTAATTGGGGATAGAGTTTTTTGATTTCAAGAGTAATCACGTAAATTTTTTACGGATTTGCAAGCTTTGCTCAATGTCGATGCTTTGATGGCAATTACACGTCAGTTTCTATACTTTTCAGAATGTGGCAGAAGTAGGTTTTCTATTGAGCACTTTGCAATTAAGTCTTATTCTCAATTATACTGATATGTCATTAATCAATATGACCGATGCCATCATTGCGCGAGTCGGTCAGAGGATGTAGTCACTTTTGAACTGCATAAACATCTATTCTGAATTTTCTTCGATTATGTGCATCCCTGGATCTTGCAAAGAAAATGAACTTGCCTCAAGTGCCTGAAGGTGAAATATGCGCATATTAGTGATTGAAGACAACAAAGATATTTTGGTCAATATCGTAGATTATTTCGCCAAAAACCATAAGGTTGATTGTGCCCAGGATGGGCTGACTGGATTGCACCTGGCGGTTACTCAGGAGTTCGATTTAATTATTCTTGATGTGATGCTGCCTGGTATCGATGGCATACAACTCACCAAACGTTTGCGCCAAGATGGTAATCGTATGACGCCGATTATTATGCTGACGGCGCGTGATACCTTGGATGATCGTCTCAAAGGCTTTGAATCCGGGGTGGATGATTACTTGGTCAAACCTTTTTCACTATCAGAGCTGGAAGCCAGGGCGCTTGCCATTTATAAAAGAGCAAATGGGCTGGTGCGTACCAAATTAGTCGTAGATGACCTCATTCTTGATCTTGAAACCCTGACCGTCAAGCGGGCTGGTGTCACCCTGAAAATCCCTCCGCTTGGATTAAAGCTTTTAGAGCTTTTGATGCAGCATAGTCCGAACGCGGTAAAGCGTAGCTATTTAGAGGAGCATTTTTGGAGTGATGTTTCTACGCGTGGGGACAACCTGCGGGCGCATATCCATCAACTGCGCTCCGAAATCGATAAGCCATTTGATCGCTCTTTGGTGCATACGATTCATGGGATTGGATACCGTATCGGTTTAGCCAATGAGTAAAATTTCAATCAGATCACGTATTGTGATCGCATTTACCTTGATTGCCTTGTTTGTTGGCGGTGCCTTTACCCTGGGAATTCATAGCATTTTCGACTCAACGGAAGATAAGTTGATGTCGATTGCCATGGATACCAAGCTTAGACTGATTGTGACCAATTCATCACACTCTAATGAAACCTTAAAAGAGCTAGGTTTACATCTATATTCATCAGAGTATCCAGATCCAGCCATCCCGAAATATCTGACTAGTGTGCCGGATGGATTTAGCGAGATCAAGAAAAAGCCTGTCACCTACTTTGTCTATCGCCAAACGATCAATGGCCATGATTACATCCTGGTGCAAGACCAAAGCCTGTTTGAAAATGAGTTTGAATATAATGTGTTTTTTGCCTTGCGTTCAGGGTTCTTGTTCACTGTGCTAGTGGGTGGTTTGTTCGGATGGCTGTTAGCCCGTCAAATTCTTTCCCCCATCGTCAAACTGTCTCACGTTTTTTCTCAAAGAAAACAACAGCCATTAGGCGAGCGCATCATTGCCGAAGAGTTCTCTGATGATGAAATCGGCAGTCTTGCCCAGTCTTTTGAAGACGCGTATACCAAGATTAAAGATGCTTTATGGCGGGAACGCTTGTTTACCAGCGATGTTAGCCACGAGTTCCGCAGTGGCTTAATGATTATTTCGTCCAGTTGTGAGTTGCTATTGCAGCATCGCAGCAAGGAGGACGCTGATTATGAAATGATTGATAGAATTGCGCGTGCGAGTTCAGAAATGCAGAAATTACTGCAATCCCTGTTGATGATTGCGCGTGCTGAGCGTACGGTTGTGAATCCCAGCAGTACGCAAACGCTGGCGCAAATTAGCCAGGAGGCGTTTGATCGCTGGCAGCTTGATTTCTCAAAAAAGAAGATTGCATTTAGCCTGGTGAAGAAAGGCACATTGCCTGAGCAAAAGTTTAATGCAGATTTGTTGTTGGCCGTGTTGTCTAACCTGCTGAGAAATGCCTTGAATTATACGGAAAGCGGTAACGTAAGGATTGTCCTGAACGAGTCCTCAATCTCGGTGGTGGATACCGGGGTTGGCATCGACCTCGATCAGCAACATCAGGTATTAAAGCCTTTTGTGCGTGGCAGTGCGCTGCCCCTGGATGGGCTGGGGCTGGGGTTATCCTTGATTCAGCGCATTTGTGAGAACCAGGGTTGGCGTCTTAGCCTGCATTCAGAGCCAGGCCGTGGATCAACATTCACGATCAGCTTTTAGGATGTTCACAAAAAAATCACAAAATACCAACGGAAACTTCATTCCCAGTTAATTATTATTCAAGAAATGAGATTTATTCTCATTCCAATATAATGATTAAGGGAATATAAATGCATCACACACAATCTTTCCGCATGCGGCCGCTAGCCGCCATCGTTGGAATCCTATTTGCGAGCACGCAGCCAGTGTTAGCCGAAGAGGTGCAAACACTGCCTGATGTCAATGTCTCAGGTGTTAAAGAGCAGCCAATCACCAATGGTTACGTCACCAAAAAGTCCAGCACATCGACTAAAACTGCAACCGATCTGATAGATATTCCACAGTCGATCACTGTTTTTAATAAACAGCAGATGAAAGATCAGGCTGTACAGAATCTTGGTGATATCGTTCGCTACACCCCAGGCGTGGGAGCCGCTCAGGGTGAAGGGAACCGCGAAACCTTTATTTTCCGCGGTCTCGCATCTACGGCTGATTTCTTTCAAGATGGCGTGAGAGACGATACACAATACTATCGTGATCTTTACAACATTGAGCGCGTAGAGGTTTTAAAAGGCCCTAACGGCATGATTTTTGGTCGTGGCGGTGCTGGTGGCCTGATTAACCGTGTCACTAAAGAAGCCAACTGGGATACCTTGCGCGAAATAGGTTTGCAATATGGTTCATTTGATCAAGCACGTGGTACTGTTGATTTTAACCAGGCCATTAATGATGTGGCCGCCTTCCGACTTAATGCCATGTACGAAGATGGTAACAGTTATCGTGACGGTGTGAGTCTGGAACGTAAGGCGATCAACCCAACGGTCACCATTAAACCGTCTGATAAGACTAAGATCGTTGTTGGCCTTGAGTATTTCAAAGACGACCGGATTGCAGATCGCGGTGTTCCGTCACTGGGTAATCGTCCAGTAAGTACGAATAACTCAACATTTTTTGGTAGTGCGAAATTAAGTCCAACGCATACCGAATTGACCGCTTTCAATGTGTCATTCGAACACCTGTTTGATAATGGCATCACCTTGAAAAACCGCACTCGCTATGCCGATTACAATAAGTTTTATCAAAATGTGTTTGCAAATGGCCCAGTCACGGCTGCTGGCTTAGTCAGAATTGATGGTTACAACAATGCTACAGATCGTCAAAACCTGATTAACCAAACCGACCTGATTTTTAATTGGGATACAGGCTTTATCAAGCACGAGTCGGTTGTTGGTGTGGAGTTGGGGCGTCAGCGCACTTCAAATTACCGTGAAACTGCTTTCTTCAACAATACGAACGCGACTCAAACAAACGTCCCTGTTGGTAATCCAATTGTGACCGTGCCTGTGACATTCCGCCAAAACACTGCCACTACCAGTGATGCAGATAACTACGTGCAAAATGATACTTACGCAGCATATTTCCAGGATCAGATGAAATTTAATGATCAGTGGTCTGCCATCGCCGGTTTAAGATATGACCGTTTTAACACGGATTTCACAAACAACAGATTGGCGACGACTAACGCTAACCACAATATCAAGACGCGCGATGACTTGTTTTCTCCACGTGTAGGGTTGATTTACAAGCCGGTAGAAAATCTGTCGGTGTATAGCAGCTATACCATCAGCTATGTGCCGCGTGCTGGCGAGCAGTTGGCCAGTTTGACGGCTGTGAACAAATCATTCGATCCTGAAAAATATAACAATGTTGAAGTGGGTGTGAAGTGGGATTATTCACCGGCATTGTCGTTGACTGCTGCGGTATATAAGCTGGAGCGTAACAAGATTGCAGTTGCAGATCCTGCCAACCCATCCACCAATCAAATTCTGGTCGATGGTCAACAGACCAAAGGGATAGAGCTGGGTATTAATGGTAAGTTGACTGACGCCTGGAGTGTTGCCGGTGGCTACGCATACCAGGATGCCGAGTTTACCAAGACGCAACCCAATGCCACTGCCGGCAATGTGATTCCTGCAGGTGCAGATGTTGCAATGGTGCCGCGTCACACCTTCTCGTTGTGGAACCGCTATGACTTCAATGAAGTTTGGGGCGCAGCATTGGGTGTGATCAGTCGCACAGAAATGTACGCAGCAGCACCGACTGTTTCAACGAGCGTGACATTGCCTGGCTATGTACGTTTGGATGCGGCAGTGTTTGCGCAAGTAAATAAAGATTTGCGTGTGCAACTCAATATTGAGAATTTGCTGAACAAAGACTACTACCTCTATGCACACAATAACAACAATACGACGCCAGGTTCGCCATTGGCTGCACGTTTGTCAGTGATTGCCAATTTCTAAGTAAAGCAAGCATACCTCTCTAAGTTCACGCTTGGGGAGGCAATCAGGGCATTCCTGTCTTGTGACAGGCACAGCGCTTCAACCTGCCATGATTGATCTGGTGCACTTATTTGGCCCTTCATCGGTAAGTATTTTCCACGCCCATCCCTCTTTGTAGTGGGGTGGGCGTCTTGTTTTTAGGTATTCAGGCAGTGCCTCAGCATTTAACACGCCCCGACCAGGCTGATGGTCGATATTGTTTGGCGACACCAGCAATCTTGGCCGAATTACGTCTTTTAGTTAAATGACCGGCAAAAAAGTGCATGGACATCCCTAAAGAACTGGATCGTGCTGACGAAATTAAGACGAAGGTCTTTAACGCACATGCTCTGTAAATAAAATGCGATGAAACAATCCGCATCAATACTGGCATCTGTGCTTTTTTGGTGTGCAACTGTACCCTAAAAATTACGCGTTTCTGTATCTGGTTTCCTGGTGTTGCTTGCCTTAGGATGGCAATCAACGTCATTCCGCATTCATACACTGGCAATGGTTCATCTGTGCCAGTTCACCGTTAGAGACTATGTCGCAACCAAAAGCCTCCATTAAGCCCTATCACCACCCAGCCGCCGGTTGGGGGGCGTTAAAGCAAGTTGCTGCGCAACTGGCGCTGCAAAAGATTCCTGTGAAGGGCATCATGACGTTGCTGGCCCAAAACCAGCCAGATGGCTTTGATTGCCCGGGTTGCGCCTGGCCAGACAAAGAGCACACGTCAACTTTTGAGTTTTGCGAAAATGGGGTGAAAGCCGTCGCGGCAGAGGCGACCAATAAGCGTACGCCACCAGCGTTTTTTGCCAAACACACGGTGACCGAGCTGATGGGATGGGGCGATTTTGAGCTGGAAAACGAAGGTCGTTTGACGCATCCGATGCGTTATAACGCCACCACAGACAAGTACGAAGAAATTTCCTGGGATGACGCTTTTGCGTTGATTTCCTCACATTTGAACGCGCTGGCCGACCCGAATGAGGCGATTTTTTATACCTCTGGCCGTGCTGCCAATGAGGCCGCATTTTTGTATCAGTTGTTTGTGCGCGAGTTCGGCACCAATAATTTCCCCGATTGCTCCAATCTTTGCCACGAGTCGACCAGCATGGCCTTACCACCGACGGTGGGCATCGGCAAAGGCTCGGTGACGCTGCATGATTTTGAGCATACCGACACCATCCTGATTTTTGGCCAGAATCCGGCCACCAACCATCCGCGCATGCTGGGTGAGCTGCGCGAAGCCGCCAAGCGTGGCGCACGTATTGTGGCGATTAACCCGCTGAAAGAGCGTGGCCTGGAGCGTTTTGCCGACCCACAAAGTCCGTTTGATATGCTGTCTTTCAAAGGCAGCAAAATCAGTGATTTGTTTATCCAGCCTAAACTGGGCGGCGACCTGGCACTGATTAAAGGCATGATCAAGTTCGTGATCCAGTGGGATGACGAGGCGATCAAGCACGGTGCCGAGCGTGTAGTCGACCTGGAATTTATCCAGCAGCATACCAATAACTTTGAAGTGATTGCCGCAGATGCACGCGAGGAGAGTTGGGATGTGATTGTGGAAGAGTCCGGCGTGCCCTTGGCGCAGATTGAGGAAATCGCACGGATTTACGCCACAGGTGATCGCGTGATTGCTACCTGGGGCATGGGCATTACCCAGCACAAACATGGCGTCGCCACGATTAAAACGCTGGTAAACCTCATGTTGTTGCGTGGCAATATCGGCAAAGAGGGCGCGGGCTTGTGTCCGGTGCGCGGCCATAGCAATGTACAGGGTAACCGCACCGTGGGCATTTATGAAAAGATGCCAGTGGAGTTTCTTGAAAGCCTGGAGCGTGTGTTTGATATCAAAGTGCCGAAAACGCCAGGCTATGATGCCGTAGGCGCGATTCAGGCCATGATAGAAGGTAAAGGTAAAGTATTCTTTGGCCTGGGCGGTAATTTCTCGATTGCGACGCCAGATACTGATCGCACCTGGGAAGGCATGCGCAACTGCGATTTGACCGCGCATGTGACGACGAAACTTAACCGTAGCCATCTGGTGCATGGCAAGGAAGCGCTGATATTGCCATGCCTGGGTCGCACCGAGATTGACACGCAGGAAAGCGGCCCGCAAGGGGTGACGGTAGAAGACTCCATGAGCATGGTGCATATCTCTTATGGCATGAACAAGCCCGCCTCGCCGCAATTGCTCTCCGAGCCAGCCATCGTGGCGCGCCTGGCCCATGCCACGCTTAAGCGCAGCAAGACGCCATGGCTGGAGTACATCAAGGATTACAGCAAAATCCGTGACGTGATCGAGCAGACCATGCCGGTGGCGTTTAAAAATTACAATGAGCGCATCAAGCACCCGGGCGGTTTCCGTATGCCGGTGCCTTCCAGCGAACGACTCTGGAACACGCCTTCTGGCAAGGCTGAGTTCACGCTACAGGCGATTCCGCGTCATTCACCTATCCACCAGGCCCGCGAGCAATATGGCGATCAGTTGTTTGTGCTGATGACCACGCGCTCGCATGACCAGTACAACACCACCATTTATGGCATGGATGACCGCTACCGTGGGGTATTTGGCCAGCGTCGCGTGATCTTTATGAACCCGGCAGATATTGCACGCATGGGCTTGCAGGCGGGCGACTGGATTAACCTGGTCAGCGTTTGGCAGGATGGTATCACCCGTCGGGCAGATAAATTCCTGGTGGTGTCATACGATATTCCGCAAGGTTGCCTGAGCGGTTATTACCCGGAAACCAATAACCTGGTGCCGCTGGAAAGTGTGGCCGATGATTCGCGTACACCAACCTCAAAGTCTATTCCGGTGATTATCGAAAAAACCACTGCACCTGAGGTCGCCAATGCTGCTTGAGCATGATGTGGATCACGTATCGGCGCCGGACGATGTACTTTCAGATTGCATTCCGCTGGACAGAAGCACAGTGTTGATGTTGAGTATTCTGGAGTTGTTGCATGCGGAACATGCTCAAGGCCGCACACAAGTTTCACTGGCCGTGATTTGCAAGCGCCTGGATATTCGCATGAGCACCTTGCAACGCCTGATGACCGCATTAAGCGAACAGGCGCTGGTGCAGGTGTTGACGCAAAAAGATCGTCTGGTGGCTAGCTTGACCAGCAGCGGCGAAGAAATTTCCCTGGCGTTGCAGGCTGCCTGAATCTTAATACTGCCGCTCAGCCGTCTGCTACAGGCCTGACGTATAATGGCAAGCATCACAACTCCTTTCTCCGCTTGGCTACCATGAAGCTTTATGTCTCGTTTGCCGCCCGCATACGTGCAATGATCGATGAAGGCGTACTGCGGCCAGGAGACAAGGTGTTCTCGGTGCGGCAAGCCAGTCAGAAGTACGGGCTCAGCATTAGCACGGTGTTGCGTGCCTATTTGCAACTGGAGCAGGATGGCATTATCAGCAGCCATCCACAATCAGGTTACTACGTCACGCCGCGCAAGCGCCTGCAGCAAAAACAGGCGTCGCCTTTGGCGAAAGATCTCAATTTATCTGAGGTAGATGCCAGCAAGCTGGTCCTCACTACGCTTAAATCTATTCGCGAATTCGGTACCGTACCTTTGGGCTCGCCGTTCCCAGATCCGCAGTTATTTCCACTCAAACGTATCCACCAATATGAAAAAGCCCTCACTGATGACGAGGGGGAATGGGGCGTGCTCAGCGATTTGCCGCCTGGCAACGAGATGTTGCGCCAGCAGATTGCCCGCCGTTACCTGGCTAATGGTATGGATGTATCGCCGGACGACATCGTGATTACGCATGGCGCGACTGAAGCCATTACCTTATGCCTGCAGGCCGTGGCCAAGGCGGGTGACACGATTGCGCTGGAATCGCCAGGCTATTATGCGCTGGCGCATACCGTCGAGCGGCTGGGTATGAAAGTGGCCGAAATTCGTACCGATGCAGCATCTGGTATCGATCTGGATGCCTTGCGTGCTGTGGCAGACAATGTACGTCTTTCAGCGGTAATCCTCACCACCAACTTCCAGAATCCGCTGGGATTTGTGATGCCTGACGAGAAAAAACAGGCGTTAGTCGCATTTCTGGCGGAGCAGAATATTCCGTTGATTGAAGATGATGTGTATGGCGAGTTGTACTTTAGTGACGAGCCCCCTTTGCCGGCCAAAGCCTTTGATCGCGCGGGCATGGTGTTGCATTGTTCGTCATTTTCCAAATCGCTGGCGCCAGGTTATCGCGTGGGTTGGACGGCGGCTGGCCGCTATCGGCAGGAAGTGGAGCGCCTGATGTTTCTCAATAGCCTGTCACTGACATCGGCACCGCAGATCGCGATTGCCAAGTTTATGCAGCGCGACAGCTTTGAGCAGCACCTCAGGCAGTTACGCCATACACTGCGCTCGCAATATGTACTTATCCGCAATGTGATAGAGCAGAGTTTTCCGGCGGGCACGCAGTTGTCTGTGCCCAAAGGCGGTTATGTCATCTGGGTGAAATTGCCACCAGCACTGGATGCACTGGAGTTATATCGTGCCGCGATCAACAATGGCATCACTGTGGCACCCGGGACGATTTTCTCGCGTAAGAAAGAGCTTACCCACTATATCCGTCTTAATTTTAGCCATTTATGGACATTGGCGATTGAGCAGGCCGTGCGCGATGTTGGCGCACTTGCGCGCGACATGCTGGCTGCGGAGAAGCCGGGCCCAGATAACATGCGGGGCAGTGAATAGCCTGTCGTGAGTGTTGATCTTGATGCAATCAAATTCAACCGCAAGCGTCGGAGTGTTTAGCGCTGCATGATGGTATATCGTTGAGGTCTCGAGTGGAGACGGCAAGCATGGCAATTTCAAGCAGCATACAAGCACAGCAAACCCTGAGTGACCCACGTTGGCAGCAGGTCGTGGCGCGCGACGCACAGGTAGATGGCAGCTTCTTTTATTCGGTTAAAACCACTGGTGTTTATTGTCGCCCATCTTGTGGCGCCAGGCAGGCGCGTCCGGAAAATGTGGCATTTCACGCCACCATCGCTGCCGCTGAGGCTGCCGGGTTCAGGCCATGCAAACGCTGCAAGCCGAACCAGGCTGCGCTGGCAGATATTTATGCCGAAAAAGTAGCGCTGGCCTGTCGCTTGATAGACGCGGCCGAGGCCAGTCCCAGTTTAACGCAATTGGCTGAGCATGCCGGTTTAAGCCGGTTCCACTTTCATCGCGTGTTTAAAGCCGTCACTGGCTTGACGCCCAAGGCTTATGTTGCAGCACACAAGGCGCAACGATTGCGCCAGCAGCTTGATGCCAACATGAAGGTGACCGATGCGATTTACGAAGCAGGCTATGGGTCAAGCAGCCGTTTTTATGAAGCCTCTAGCCAGGCACTGGGCATGCAGCCTACGCAATATGTGCAAGGTGGCAAGCAGGTACAAATCCATTTCGCTTTGGCGCAGTGTTCCCTGGGCGCGGTGCTGGTGGCCAGGAGTGCCAAAGGCGTGTGTGCAATCTCTATGGGCGATGACGCCGGGTTGTTGTTAAATGCGTTGCAAGATAGGTTTCCTGCTGCAGTCTTGATAGGTGGCGATGCGGATTTTGAGGCCATGATTGCCAGCGTACTGGCTTTTATCGAGTCACCCAAACTCGGGTTGAATTTGCCGCTGGATATTCAGGGAACGGTGTTTCAGCGGCGTGTCTGGCAGGCTTTACGCGAGATTCCCAGTGGCGAGACGGTGACCTATAGCATGCTTGCTGAGCGTATCGGTATGCCAAAAGCGGTACGGGCGGTGGCCAGTGCTTGCGCCGCGAATACGCTGGCTGTGGCGATTCCTTGTCATCGTGTCATTCGCCAGGACGGCTCGCTGTCTGGCTATCGTTGGGGCGTGGTGCGTAAACAGGCCCTGCTTGCAAAAGAGGCTGCTGACTGAAGACTGTTTGGGTGGGTTGGAGGATGCTTTTTCCCAGTCTAAAACTGATTATTCCACTGTGTTAACCAGGTATTGGCCGTCGCCCGGTCCATCGGTCTGGCAAAGTAGTAACCTTGGGCATAGCGGCAGCCAAGCTCGCGCAAACCAATGGCGGCCAACGTATTTTCTACACCTTCGGCAATGGTTTCCAGCCCCAGGCTTTCTGCCAGTTTGAGCGTGGAGGCGACTACCTTTCTCGATTTTGACGAGGTTTCCATGGTGGTAACAAAGGATTTATCAATCTTGAGCTCGGTAAATGGCAGTTTGGCCAATTGCGCCATCGAGGAGTAACCGGTACCGAAATCATCAATGCTCAGCTTGAAACCTTCGGTCCTGAGTTGAGAGAGAATTTGCTGCGCCTCTTCCGGGTCGTGCATGGTGGCGGTTTCTGTGAGTTCCAGAATGATTCTTTCCGGCGCTACCTCCAAAGATTGGCTGGCGTTGACCAATGCATTGGTGAGTAAGTGGTTTTTAATGCTTTTTGCCGAGATGTTGAGTGAAAATGACAGCGTTTTGCTGAGTGATCGAATAAAATTGAATCCTGTTTCAATCACAATCTGCGTCAGCTGGTCAATTTGCCCGGTTTTTTCAGCCACGGGAATAAACAATTCGGGCAGTTTGATCCCCAGGGTCGGGTGTTTCCAGCGCAACAAACCTTCAAAGCCAATTACTTTACCGCTGAGCAATTCAATTTGTGGCTGATAAAACAAGGTGAATTGGTCGTTGCGGATGGCGTCATCAATGGTCGCAGCATCGACAATAAATGATTGGGCGCTCATATCACTACTGGTATGCGCATGCAGGTCGACCGATACCTGATCTGTCAGCAGGTTTCTCAAAATGTGCTGGTGGAATGGCTGGTAGAGAATGCCGCGGATATTCAGGTTGTGCTCAATCGCCGCAAGTTGCGCGGCAGGCAGCGTGTCTGTCCCAACGCCGCTACTTAAAATAATGGCTGACTGGCAATCCAGCTGGGCCAGGGTTTTTAATATCTCGATGCCATTGATGCTGGGCATGACGATATCAATCGCCAGATGTGTGGGCTTCCAGGCTAAAAATGCATCAATAAACAGCGAGGCGTCGGCCAATATCCTGACTTCAAATCCCAGGCTTTGAGCTTCGTGGGCAATGATATTGGCATCCTGAGTATCATCATCCAGGATTAAAAGCGTGCTTGTACGCATTGCGCAACCTCCTTTGTGATCTATTTAAATACTGATGGATAGATCCCTGTTTGGTTCGATTGAGTATTGCAGGCGCTTAATGCAAAGCGCTTTCAGGCATGTGGTACATGACATCGCAACGATGCATGCGATGGGTGGATGTGGCGATTAAAGAATTGATATTAATATAGTTTTTGTCAAACAGGTAATTCTTATCAACTTTTAAGAGCCATGTGAGTTGAGCAGGCGTAAGGTGGTAGGCATTAAATGCCCGTAGAAGTGCTGGTCGCCGGTCAAGTGCTTGGAATGAGTTTAGCGTCGGCCAGATAGGCTTGCAACTGCTCTTTGGGCATGGGTTTGGCGAAGTAATAGCCCTGAATCAACTGGCAGCCCATGGCTTGTAAAAAGCGCACCTGGCTTTCTGTTTCTGCGCCTTCGGCCACGCATTCCATATGCATACCCTGGCACAGTGTCAAGATCGAGCGCACGATGGTTTGGCTGGTGGTATTGGTTTCAATATCCTTGACAAAGCTACGGTCAATTTTCAGTTTGTCCAGCGGCAGGTGCTGTACATGACTTAAGCTGGAATAGCCAGTGCCAAAATCATCCAGCGCCACTTTGGCACCCGCCTTGCGCAGCAGGCCGATATTTTCCCGCGCTGTTTCAAAGTCTTGTAACAAGGCGGTTTCGGTGATTTCAAATACAAAACGGTCAGGGCTGATCTGGCTGGTGTGCATCATGCGGATCAGTTCTTTAATCACGGCCTGGTTGGTGACGTCGTAAGCCGATAGATTGAATGACAGCCGCATTGTTTCTGGCCAGGTCGTCATTTCTGCCATTGAGCGGCTGAACATCAGTTTTGTGATGTCGGCAATCATGCCCAGGCTTTCTGCCACCGGGATAAACATGGCTGGTGAAACTGCGCCTATGGTGGGACTTTGCCAGCGGGCCAGGCTTTCAAACGCACATACCTCGTCCGCATCAATATCAATAATCGGTTGAAATACCGGATATAGCTCGGCATGGATATCTGCCGTGCGTAAGGCCTGGTCTATGCGGTTCAAATGCATACGCTCTTGTTCCAGCGTCGCTGAGTATATTTCCAGATTGCCACGGCCGGTGCGTTTAACGTGATACAAGGCAAAATCGGCATGCTCGTACAGGGTTTGTGCCGAGATATAGTCGTCGCAAATAATGCAGGCACCCATGGAGGCTTTAACGATAATGAGCAGGCCATCAATGCTGATAGGCTGTGAAATTGCCTGGTTAATCTCATGGGCGATTTGCTTGAGTGACGCGTGTTTATCGTCGGTGACCAGGTGGAAAGCGAACTCATCGCCACCCAGTCGGTAAAACTGCACCTGGCCGGGCCTGACCTGCGCCAGCCGTTTGCCGACCTCAATCAACACCAGATCGCCGATGTGATGACCGTGTACATCATTGACCGGTTTAAAGTTATCGAGGTCCAGAATCCCCACCGCAAAACAGTCTTGCGTTTGCCTGGCCAGCCCCAGCTGTTGCTCTACTTGTACAAAAAACTGGCGTCGGTTGGGCAACTGCGTCAGTACGTCCTGATTGGCCAGGCGCTGATTTTCTTTTAATAATGTTTGTGTTTCAAACGTGGCATTGACCCATTTATCGAACATGGTGGTGCTGCCACGCATGGTGATTAACATGCCCACTTCAAACACCATAATCAGCAACGTCATCAAATGCGCGTGTTCAAAGTCGCCACGATAAATACAGGCGATGGCCGACGAAATCATCAGCAGGTTGTAGGCGTAAGCGGCCGGGCCCAGCTTGCTTAAAATAAACGCAAAGCAAAAACCGTAAAGCGTATTGTGGAAGATCAGGAAGTAGTGACCGAAGGTGTCGGTGAGCGGGTAGAGATAAATGCTACGCCAGAAGGTGAAGAATCCAGCCAGGATAAAAACGATGGAGGCGATCTCCAGTCGTTTACGTATCTTGTCGATGGAAGGTCGTTCGTCGCGGTGCCAGAACCAGTACAGCAGCAGGCCGCAAACAATCAGCATCCTGATCAAGGGGGTGGCGATTGACAGCGACCAATGCACCTGGTTATTTAAAACGATCATTTGTATGCTGAGGGCGCTAATCGCGGTGAAAAGCGCGACAGGCACATCTTCAAGCAGGCTGTTATAGCGCGCTCGCAATACTTCATGGCTGGTCGTTTTAAAAAATGACATTGATTTTTTAGACTAATTATTGTCTTTTAGTTATCCAATATTAAGCATGCGCAGCCCGTTTTGATCTGGTAAACACAGCGCAATAAGCTTTCCAATTGTGGATTTGGTCTGGCAGCAAACACTGGCAGCCATTTTTTTGGCGGTATTTTTGCGCAGCCGAGTCCGGCAGTGATTTTACTTTTATTTCAATATATTTAAATGGTTTATTGCAGCCATTTTTTATAAAAATGGTTGAAATGAACCGGGAGGATTTGCCAGTTTTTAAATGCATTGACATTTTTTAATTGAGAATCAATCTCTTATTGAATCTCGTGGTGATGGCATGTGTTTTGCAATAATCAAACTATTCAAAGTAGGGTGGTGGAATATGAGCGAAACACTAGCTTGGTGCGGCATCGATTTAAAGTGGGCCTATACCGACGTCTTGCGTCGTATTGGTCGTCGCACGGCATGTGTGCAGCGTGCCAAGGATATCTTGCACGATGCACTGGTTTTCTTTGCTGTGTCCAGCCATCCGGCGCGTGAAGAATCACCGCAAGCTTACTTGAATGGTATCGTCAACCATTTGCTGGTAGACGAGTTTCGCCACAGGACGCGGTTTGTCGACGAAGACCAGATTGACGAAGCCGCTCTGATTCTGGAATGCACGCCCGAGCAGTTGTATGAAACCCGGCAAAAGCTGCATCACTTGCAGCGTGTAGTCGACTTGTTGCCAGAAAAATGCCGCCAGGTATTCTGGCTCTATCATGTGGATGAGATGAAGCAACGCGAAATTGCCGTGCAGCTCAATATCAGTACCAATATGGTTGAAAAACACCTGATCCGTGCCATGCTGGATATCCGGGCATTTCAACAGGCGATCCATTAAGCCTGCCGCTTATGTCTAAACCGCTCACGTCCAAATCATCCACAGCCAAGTCGCTCACACTAAGTGAAATGGCTGCGCGCTGGTACTTGCGTATGCGTGAGCATGCGAACAATCAACGCGCTGCCGAGCATCAAGCGTTTGAGCAATGGCTGGCGGACGACCCGAGTCACGCTGCCGAATACAACAGCTTCGCCCATGCCATGCGCCAGCTTGACTCAGCTGAGAGCTTGTCTAGCCTGGCAGATGCCGCTGAGCAGCAAGCGTTTCTGGCCAATGAAGCCCGCCGCAAAGCCAAACAACAACGTTTGGCGCAGCTGATGGTCGTCTGTTTTATTTGTATTGCTGGCTTTTTCTCGCATCAGCAATACCAGGTCTGGCAAGCCAAGCCCGTCATGCAGCTGGCCGCACAAAACCCGGTGGGGCAAATTGTCACTAAAACACTGGATGACGGCACCAAAGTTACCCTGAGTGCCAGGAGTGATATGGAAGTGACCTATTATCGCCACCAGCGTCATGTACTGCTCAAAGAAGGCGAAGCTATTTTTGAAGTGACCAAAGATCCTGAACGGCCATTTGTGGTGGAAACAGACACCGCAAGAGTGACGGTATTAGGGACGCGCTTTGCCGTCAACCGGCTGGAGCAGCTAGTGCGTGTGAGTGTTGATCACGGCCATGTCAAAGTCGAACCCAGGTTTGAGGGGGATGCGATGCAAGCGGAAAACCAGGCACTGATTTCGCGTGAAATTACCAATGGCCAAGTGGCTGAAGTGTATCCTAACCGCGCCATGGTGCTGGTCAACCGCCCGGCTTCTGATGCCTTTGCTTTTCTCAAAGGGCGGCTGGTGTTTGACCGTGCCGATACTAGCGAAATTGCCTACACCGTTTCTCGTTACCGCCAGAAACCGGTGCAGTCGCAAGGTCGGCAAGTGCGCAATATTTCTGCCGACATCAACATTCAAGACATAGACCAGTTCCTGCGCGGCTTACCTAATATCGCCCCAGTCAAACTGCAAGATACCCCGCAGTACACACTGCTTCATTCCCAGCATTAGTTTCATCCATCAAAGGCGCTTTTTTGGCGCCTTTTCTCTTGGTTCCAACCGCTGCATTTTCCTTTTATTCAAAGACCCTAATCTTTAAATGTAAAGTTAAGTTAATGACATCAGGTTTATGACCCGCTCACAGATGAGTCATAGGACAGGAGAAGAATCTGTGAGTACATATAAGAAAATAAATAGAAGAGGGATACACACTGCACTAGCTGCGTTGAGCGTCATGGCAACACAACCGGTGTGGGCGGAAGCATTAAATACTCAGTTGCCTAAACAGCAGGAGGAAAGCTTTAGTGTGCCGGTTAATGTTGATATTCCAGCGCAGCCATTGGCTAATTCATTGCACGACCTGGGAAAAGCCACAGGCATGAATATCTCATTCCCAAACGATGTGGTTTCCGGCAAAACTGCACCTGAAGTGCGCGGCCGCATGACACGCAAAGAGGCGCTGCAACGCGTGCTAGGCGAGAGTGGTCTTGAGCCTAAGGTCGAGGGCAACAATATTTTTATTCAAAAGCCACCGAAACAGGACAAAAAAGATCTGCAACTCGACAAGGTGGAAGTACGTGCCAAACGTTTTTATGAAGTCGGCCCGCTGCCAGGTTTAGGGTTAACAAAAGAAGAGATTCCCGGCAACGTACAAAGTATTTCTGCCAAAGAGATTAAAGAAGCGCATGCGCTTAGTATCACTGACTTGATGAACCGCAAATTGCAATCAGTCACAGTCAATGACTACCAGGGCAATCCATTCCAAATGGACGTGCAATACCGCGGTTTTACGGCAGGGCCACAGATTGGTACACCACAAGGCTTGTCTGTTTTTATTGACGGTATCCGTGTCAATGAACCATTTGGCGATATCGTGAACTGGGACATGCTGCCGATGAATGCGTTGGCAAGTGTCGATGTATTCCCGGGCTCTAACCCAATTTTTGGTTTGAATACTTTGGGTGGTGCCTTCTCATTAAAAACCAAAGATGGTTTTAATAATGTAGGAGGAGACATTGACGTTCTAACCGGGTCTTTTGGGCGCAAGCAACTTCAGGTGGAAGGTGGTTGGAATAACGGAACTATAGGGTTATTTGGTGCTGGCAACTTCTTTTTGGAGGATGGGTGGCGAAAAAACTCACCAAGCAGGGTAAATCAGTTTTTTGGTAAGGCCAGTTATCGTGGCGATAAATTGGATCTTAACTTGAGTACACTTCTAGTTCAGACAAACTTGGTCGGCAATGGTGTCATACCAACGGAAATGTATGCACAAGATAGAGAGGGTGTTTTTACAGCGCCTGATCGAACAAAAAATAAGCTAGATCAATATCAGCTTTCTGGCAGCTATTTTGCAAGTGACATCTTTACCGTCACAGGACAAATTTATAGGAGAAATAGTAAACGGCATCAAATCGGGGCGGATGTCTACACGGAATATGGAAACTCACCTGCAATTAGGAATTTAACTGCTGGTGCGCAATATACCTGTCTATATGGCTCAACAAAATATGGCTTACCTAATTATTACGTATTGCAATTCCCGGGAGATATAAATCCAGATCGAATAGGTGTCGCGGCCATCAATATGACATTCGACCCGGGGAATGCTTCAGCTGAGGATCAGCAGTTATACAACCAATATTATCTTGCCGATAACCAAGTCAAACTTTACGTGGATGCTGTTTACTTCGGTCAACCCGCAGATTTAAGTTTGCTGCCAGCTAACTCGCGTAATGCTGACCTGCCTGATTATTTTGTTGATTATGCAAAATATAACTTTGATTACTATAAAAATTACAGAGCTTCGGTTCTATATACCCCTCAGGCAAATGGAGCTCAAAACTCTTACAGTCCACCGAACACCCCCGGGCAAATCATTGTTGATGGAAATAGTGTTGCCGCATATGGGTATATCGAAAGTTTGCAGAAGCCGGCTATTCCACAAATCCCAGGTCCTGTTGATGTGGTTTCAGGGGTCTATCACTACTATTACAGTAGTGATGGCAATGGTGGATACATTAGAAATGTAATTTTGACTGAGCAGGCCACTAATGCACAAGAGTGTTCTGACGGACAGGCCGCCAATCCATTAGCACAGTCTGGCGGAGTGTTAGATACGAACTCTGATGGTACAGTAAAGCAATATGACGGTGCACAATTCGGTGGCACAGGTGTTGTTGACGGGGTTCCAACTGCGGTCATCACAAACACTCGTATTGATCAGGCGGTTGATGGTGGTTCAGTACAATTCAACTGGAATCTTGACCATCACAAGTTCATGATAGGGGCTTCGATTGATGCTGCAAATACGACTTATGTGGGCGGTCAGCAACTAGGTTTTTTTGATGCGCAAAGAAAAGCCTATCTGGCACCAGATCAAGCTTTAGATGGTTTGCTTGCAGCTGATATGGAAATTTTCAATAATAATTTCCAAGGTACCTCTACTACAAAAAGTATTTATGCAAGCGAGACTTGGTCTCCAGTTGATAACCTGCATGTATCAACTGCGTTACGGTACAACATGACGAGCGTGAAAAACGTGCTTGCTTCACGCTCTTATGGTTTTAATGTCGCCAATCTACACCAAATCATTGGTAACCCTGATGAATTCAATATTTGTAATTCTGGGCAAGACTGCCCGACGGGTTATCGGATTCCAGAAATATTTAATTTAATGAATCCCGGAGAAACGGAGAAGTTCAACTACTACTCCTTGAATCCTTCTCTAGGTGTGAGTTGGCAAGCCAATGAAAGCCTTAACTTCTACAGCAACTGGGCTAAGGGCGCGCGCGTGCCCAGCGTTATTGAGCTTGGTTGCGCATTGGATCGGACGCTAGTTAATGTCGGTACTAATCCTGATGGGTCTCCACGAGAAATTTTTAAGAGCATAGCGGAGAATCGTTCTTGTTCATTGCCCAGTGCATTATCAGGCGACCCTCATCTTCCGCAAATCAAAGCGACAACTTATGACATCGGCTTAAGGGGTAAATGGGGAAGTAATATCGAGTGGAATATTGGCGCTTACCGTACAGACCTTCAAGATGATATCTATTTAGTTACATTTCCAGGTAATCGCAACTTCTTTGACACGATCGGAAAAACACGGCGTCAAGGGATAGAAATGGGCTTCGGCGGTAAAGCAGATCGCCTCGCTTTTAAAGTGAACTATGCGCTTACCGATGCCACATTCCAAGATACATTCCAAATGGCCAGTAATGACAACAGTAGTGGCGTACCTAATGAAGTGTTTGGTACGGGTGAGGCTGGGGAAGCAACCCCTCGTGTAATCACCGTCAGGCCTGGAAACAGAATGCCAGGGGTGGCATTGCATAACTTGAATGCAAATTTGACTTATGACATTACGGATAAATGGAGCTTGGGACTGACTGCGGTCGCGCACTCTGAAAGCTTTGTACGAGGCAATGAGAATAACGAGCACAAAAAAGGGGTCACACAATATATCTCTTACGATGTAATCGACCCTATTACCAATCAGCCGCAAACCGTTCAGGTAGCACGTCGGCCTACATCTAATCCTGGAAAGGTGCCGGGTTATGCAACCCTCAACTTTCAAACTAGTTACAAGTTAAGTAGGGAGTGGACGGCAACACTACTCGTGACCAACCTTTTAGACAAAGAGTATTTCAGTGCTGGTCGTCTAGGCAGGAATCCATTCTCACCAAGTATTTTAGGCGCTGTAGGCCCTGATGGTTACAACCACAACTCTACAGACTGGATGAGTACAAATTTCATTGCGCCAGGCGCACCTCGTGGTGTCTGGTTTAGCTTGAATTGGCATTTTGTACCTGATTAAAACTCAGGAAAAACTCCCGGTGATCTTGTCTACAAATTTAGTAAATTAGTTGCACATTGCAAATGTTGATTCTACGAAATGGTAGTGAGGGCATTTGTGGACAACCAGAAATAGCAACACAGAATTCAGCTACAACGCTTTTAGAACTCACGAGGGACTAATCAAGTTGTGGTGAATTGGTGATCCAGGCAGCCACAAATGCCTGCGTATTGTAACTCTACGGAGATGAAAATGAAAAATACGCTTCTTAACGCTGTTGTTTTAAGTTCTTTGACCGCTGCTCCAATTTTGGCGATGGCTCTAGGGTTTGAGAGCATTCCTGCTGCTGGCTTTGCCGTAACTGGGACTGGAGCTGGAACGCATCAGCCAACCGGAGGTACGACTCCTTATAAAATTTGTAATGGCACAGGTAATTTTGGCGCATTAAGCACAGGTGCTCTTGCGCCCACTACAACGACTAACAATACATGCGCTATCGTGCCAAAACCTGCTTCTATTTTGACGTCACCAGTGACTGGCTTTTCTTTAGTTGCGTCAGCAAATCGTACCGTTACGATGAACAATACTCTAACAGGCAGTAGTCCAATTAATGTTGGTACGTTACAAGATGTTGTTTTCCGGAATTCTGCGGGTACAGAGTGCATATATGGTGCACAGTTATCTTTAACGAACACAGACTACGATGTTACAAGAGCTGGCACACAAAGGTTTGAAGTGAATGGAATCGCTCGTGCTGGTTTCTCATCTGCTGGCACCGTAACAGTAGCTTATGCACAAATCCTGACAGGTTCTGATGTTGTCTATCGTGCTGGTCGAACATTTACTTCGGTGCAGCATCGAGCCGTAAGTCTTGGTTCCCCAACATTTGCACCGGGCTACTACAACTTACCTTTGACTCCTGGTTCCACCGCTTCTGTGAATGGTCAAAACGTTACCACTTTGGGCGTGCCTACAGCATCTGAGCAGACAGCCAATATTGATTCTAATTGGCTGGAATTCACAACAGATGCAAACAGTGTGGATGATGATGGCAGTAGTAGTCCTGCTTCTCCAGCTGTTTATGTACGTGCGGCCTGCACTACTACGGCACCTGTTGCAACTGCAAATGCAATCCGATTACGTCAAACTTGGCAAGAGCAAGGTACAAATCAAGAGTTTATTGAAGTTCGTGTTGATGGGTTCCTACCATCTGGTGCGAATGCAAATCCAGCACCCGTATCTGGTAGCACGTACTAATTGAATAAGGCAATGGCTCATGCCATTGCCTTTTTTGGCTAAACTAAAGGAGCTCTTAAAATGGCAACGAAGATTTTTAATTCAACAGAAACTTCATATACTGGGACGTCAAGTAACGACTATGTTGTGGGTAATAACTTAGGTAATTTTATTGATGTTGGTGGCGGTAACGACGCTGTTTATGGTGGAAGTGGTTCTGATATTATCCTGGCCAGTGATGGTAATGATGCGGTTTATGGCGGAGCGGGAGATGATTTAATCGATCTTGGCAATGGAAATGATGTTGCCGATGGTGGTGATGGTAATGATTTTATTAGTGGCGGTGATGGTAGTGATGTAATTTCTGGTGGTAACGGAAATGACACTATAGATGGTGGTGAAGGCGACGATATTCTTACCGGAGGGAGTGGTGCAGATAACATCTTCGGCGGTGGTAGCACCATGGGGGATGAAACTGTTAATGGAGACGTTTTTATCGTGACCGATGATGACATTATGCTCGGAAGCGAAGGTAACGATACTTTTATCATTACTGGCGAGTTCGAGGGTGTGTCTATCATAAATGCAGGTGTTTCTGGACTGGACAATGCTGGTGACGAAGCTAGATATGTTGAGGTCAGTGAGAATGAAGAAACAGAAGAGGTTGAAGTTTATGACACTATCACCGGGGAGACCATTGAATTAGAAGATTTGGATGTGGCCCTAGAGACAGAAACGGATGTTCGTTTGAATGTTGTTACGCGACCAGGTTCGTCTGCTATAAGTACATTTGCTACTACCATCGCTGGTTACAATGCGGTAGATACTTTGGCATTTACTGCCTCTGGAGAGTATGAGAATTTACAATTTAGTGGTATCGAGCGTATTGAGCTTTCCAGTGGAGTTAGCATCACTCTTGAAGCAGAGCAATTGGAAGAGAACGGTGAGTCTCTGGGTTTGGGTGAGGTATTAAACCCAGGCACACACATCTACGGCGTTGCCGGTGGTGACGTTGAAAATGTCACTCTGGAACTGGATTTTGAAGAGACCACGTTCGAGCCAGCCGCAACTATCGTTGGTGCAACGCCAGTGACTTATGATGCTGCCGTATTTGAGGTGGACGATTATTCCGTAGCTAACCTCTATCACAACGTTGATGTGACTTACGACGCATCTGAAGGTGAAGCGGGCAGCTTTACGCGTATTGATGGCGCGAACGAAGGTAGTGACGCGCATGAAATCGTGCTGGGTAGCGAAGGTGTTGATTATGCAACTATGCGTCTGGGTGATGACACAGTCTACGGTAACGGTGGCAATGACTTGCTGATTGGTCATGGCGGTGCTGACTACCTGGATGGCGGCGAAGGCAATGATATTTTTGTCATTGGCGGATTTGGTAGTGGTACACAAGGCACGACTTCCAAGGCTGACGATGGCAACAAAGAGTGGATTGCGACTGGTGCCAAGCATGATGTGATTGTCGGTGGTGATGGCGTGGATACATTGCGCATTACCACAGGCATTGGTGCCAACACTAAAGCCAACGGTACAGTGGTACTCAACAACGATAACTTCAAGTCTATGGAAGTTGTACAAGTGGGTGGTACAGTAGGCCGCTTAAATGTGGAAAATACCGCATTGCAGCTGTTGAATGACCACTACTACTTTAAAGCCAATGGCACTGTGGCTGATCTTTCTAACACCCTGGGTAACAACGGCGGCACGATCAATAATGTCGTGGTCGATGCTTCTGGCGTAACTACCAATGGCTTGCGTTTTGAAGGCAATGCTAACCAGCAAACCTTTATCGGTACCAGCAAGGCTGATGTGTTTGTTGGCAATGGCGGTAACGATACGCTGACCGGTGGTGGCGGTAAGGATACGTTTGTATTTGGCAAGGTGTATGAAGAAGTCGTGACTGGTTCTTCTACCACGGTGCAAACTTATACCAACACAGCCTTCAACCTGACCGGTGTGGATACCATCACTGACTTTACACGTGGCACTGACAAGCTGGAGTTGCATTTGGACCAGTACAGCCAACTGGCTGGTTTCAACGCCAGCATGCTGCGTGTAAACAGCACGGGTACAGCACAGGACTCTAATGACTACCTGGTTTACAACACCACCACCAAAACCCTCAGCTATGACGCGGATGGTAATGGTAGCGGTGCGAAGGTAGACATTGCAGTGCTGACTGGCGTGACTACATTGTCAACCTCTGACTTTGTGATCGTGTAATAGAAGTGTTGCGGGCGGGGCAACCTGCCCGCAATCATTCTCTACAGAGTGTCCTATTGTGAAAATGTCGTCGCAAGCTGAATCCATCAAGCAGACCCTGTCCGAACTTTGGCCCATCTGGCGCAAAGTCTGGCTGTTTGGGGTGGTGACCCATCTGCTGATTCTGGTGCCCTCCTGGTATATGCTGGAGGTGTATGACCGCGTCATTAATAGCCGCAATGTGTCGACATTATTGATGCTGACACTGCTGGCGGCATTTGCTTACCTGGTGATGGAAGCACTGGAATGGCAACGACGTCACTTGTTGCAGGCCGGGGCTAAACGCTTTGAGCAATTATTGCAGGAGCGCGTGTTTGAGCGTGTCTTTGCCGCTAAATTAGCCGCACAGACGTTTCCTGCGCAACAAGTATTTGCCGATTTTTCTACCCTCAAAAATGCTTTGCATTCCTCAGCCTTGCTTGGCCTGATTGATGCGCCTTTTTGTTTGATTTTTCTCGCCGCCGTGTTCTGGATTCATCCGGCACTGGGCGTTCTCACCTTGGTCGGACTGGCGATACAACTGGTATTGACCGTGCACAACCAGTCGCGTGTGGCGCCGTTGATGCAACAGGCCAACCAGCACGCCATCGAATCCCAGCGCTATTTTGCCAGCATCAGCCGTCATGGTGATGTGATGCATGCCATGCATATGCTGGCGCCGATTGAGCAACGCTGGTTGCAACATCAGCATGGTTTTTTGTGGCAGCAGGCGCAGGCCTCAGAGCTGGCAGGCAAAAGTGCCGCTGCTTCGCGCTGGCTGCAAACCTTGCAGACCAGTTTGATTCTGGGCCTGGCCTGCTATCTGTTTATTGCGGGTGAGTTATTCAATGGCGGTGCCATGATGATTGTGGCGTCTATTTTAGCCGCACGCGTGCTCACGCCGCTGGTGCAATGTGTCGGGCACTGGAAAACCTATGAGCAGGCCTGGACCGCTTATCGTCGTATTGACAGCTTGCTGTCTGGGGCAACTGCCACCACGGACGGGCTGGTTTTGCCACCACCCACGGGCGAAGTGACAGTAGAGCAGCTCAGCTATGCCATGCCGCAAGCGAGCAAGTCCTCGGCTGAAGTATTTATTCGTCAGGTGCAATTTAAATTAACTGCTGGGCAAGTGCTGATTGTGGCGGGTGCGTCGGCCTCAGGAAAAACCACTTTAGCCAAATTGCTGGTCGGCTTGTTGGCCCCTAGTGCAGGCCGTGTGCGGTTTGATGGTGTGGATGTGCATCGCTGGGATAAAACGCAACTGGGGCCTCACTTGGGTTACCTGTCGCAAGAGGTGGATGTGTTTGATGGCCCTATTGTCGACAATATCTGCCGTTTCCAGACGCCTGACCGCGAAGCGCTGACCGAAGTGCTGACCCTGCTGGGCATGTACGAGTGGGTACATCAATTACCTGATGGCTTAAATACAGTCATTGGCCAATCCGGTATGGCACTGTCTGGCGGTGAGCGCCAACTGGTCGGCCTGGCACGTGCTTTTTATGGCAAGCCACGCATCGTGGTGCTGGATGAGCCGAATGCCAATCTGGATACTACTACCGAGCGCACGTTGCAGCATGCGATTGCGCGCCTGAAGCAGCAAGGCACAACCTTTATCATCATCAGCCATTTGCAACATATTTTGAGCATAGCCGACACCATGCTGGTGATGTGCCAAGGGCAAATGATTCGTTATGGCAAACCGGCTGAAGTGCTGGCAAGTTTTCAAGCGGAGCCCGGACAAGCAGACATTAGAAAAACAGAGCCTAGGCAAGCAGATTCTGGAAAGGTGGCACAGTCATGATCTTCCCCCGTAATTTTACTGACGCCCCCGCCTGGAGACCTGGTTGGCAGATGCCGCTATGGTCTTTTATGCAACCGTTCAGTCGCGCGTTTATACAGATGGTCTGGCTCAGCTTGCTGACCAATGTGCTGATGCTGGTACCTACTTTGTATATGTTGCAGTTGTATGACCGCGTCATGCTCAGCCGCAATACCTTGACGCTGGTGGCGATGACGATATTAACCGCCGGCTTGTTATTGCTGATGGCAGGTGCGGACTGGTTGCGCAGTTTGTATGCGATTAAAACCGGCGTGCAGTTCGACCTCACCTACGGCAAGCAAGTGTTTTCGGCCGTGTTTGATCCACGTGCCACACAGCGCCCGCCACCTGCCGAGTCATTGCAGCAATTAACTGCCATTCGCCAGTTTATGACCGGACAAGGTTTGTTCGCCCTGCTGGATATTCCCTGGAGTGTGATCTACATTGTGGTGTTGTTTGCCTTGCACCCGGTGTTGGGAGCGACCGCGATGGCATTTTGCCTGGTGCAGTGTGCTGCAGCCTTGTGGAATCAGCGCATGACAACACCGCCAGCGCAGGCGGCGCAGGCGGCCAAGCAAAGCACTGAGTATTTTTTGCAGCAAAAAATCCAGCATTTGCACACCAGCTATGTGTTGGGCATGTTGCAAACCTTGCGCCAGCATTGGCAGGCATTGCTGGCGCAGCAATCGCTGGCAGAAGCCGCCTGGTTAAAAGCCAGTGATCGTAGCCAGTTTGTCAATAAGTGGGTGCGCTATACCTTGCAGTCACTGATGCTGGCCATGGCGGCCTGTCTGACCATCCGCGGTGAAATCAGTGTCGGCTCCATGGTGGCGTCCAATGTGCTGATTGCGCGTGCCTTGCATCCGTTTGATGTCATGGTGCATAGCTGGCGTCAATGGTTACAGGCCAGGTCGGCGGCGGCTGATTTGCACGGCTTGCTGAGTAATACTGGCGCCCCAGTGCAGACAGGCGAACCTTCGCTGGTTGCAATGCATTTGATCCGCCCCTATCAACTTGAACTCCAGTCTGTGGGTGTTACCGCAGCGTCGCGTCGCCTGTTGCATGATGTCAGCCTGGCCATACAACCAGGGCGCCTGCTGTGTGTCATGGGCCCCTCAGGCGCAGGCAAAAGTACGCTGGCACGTTTGCTGGTCGGGGTGGTGCCACCCACGGCAGGCCACTATCAAATTAATCAATCCACGATTACCGCAGACAACGCGCGTGCGTTGATGACCAGTGTTGGCTATTTGCCACAACAGGTGTCTTTGCTTGAAGGCACGATCGCTGAAAATGTCGCCAGATTTGGTGAGCTGGAGAGCCAGCATATTTTGCAGGCTTGCCAGCGCGTGGGTTTGCATGAGGCGATTCTGCGTTTGCCACAAGGCTATGATACCCGGCTGGATGAGCAGGGTTTGCCTTTGTCTGGCGGGCAACGGCAATTACTGGGGCTGGCGCGTGCCATTTACAAAGAGCCTGCCTTACTGGTGCTGGATGAGCCGAATGCCAGTCTGGACGAGTTTGGCGAAGCCAGGCTGATGCAGTTGTTGCAAGCCTTAAAAACCCTGAATACCACCATTGTGGTGATCTCGCATCGCTCTGGTGTGCTCAAAATTACTGACGACTTGCTGGTGCTTAAACGCGGCGAAGTGTTACACCATGGGCCACGCGATGCGGGGATTGTCTATTTAAATCAATTGCATGCTGCTGCCAGCAGTATGGCGACGGAGCCTGCGTGACCATGAATCCTGTTATTTCTGACAATGTGCACGCCATCGAGTCTTATGCACAAAGTGTGAGCCAGACGCGCAAAGGGGCCGCCATTCTGTTGTGCGGCCTGGTGGGGTTTGTGCTGTGGGCGGTGTTTGCACCGCTGGATGAGGGCGTCCCTACCGAAGGCATCATCAGTGTAGAAAGCAATCACAAGGTCGTCCAGCATTTAACCGGCGGCATGGTCAGTGCCTTGCAGGTGCATGAAGGGCAGGAGGTACACGCGGGCGATGTGCTGTTCAAGCTTGATGCACAAGCCAGCAAGGCGCGTTATGAAGAAGTCTGGCAGCGTTATGCCGGGCTGCGTGCGCAGGAGGATCGTTTACGTGCGGAGCAAAGCCACCGTGCCGTGATTGATTTTCACCCGGACTTGACGCGGGAGCAGCAAGATCCGTTGATACAACAACAGATGCGTAACCAGAGTCAGTTATTGTTCGCGAGAACCTCGGCACTGGCGGCGGATATCGCAGGTAAAAAGGAATCGATTGCTGGCTACCACGCTTTGATTGAAGGCTACCGTGGCGTGTTATCCAGCCATGAAGCGCAGCTTCGGTTGCTTGAGGATCAATTGCAAGGCGTACGCGCCTTGGCCGCAGAAGGTTACGCGCCGCGCAACCAGCAAAATGATCTTGAGCAGCGCGTGGCGGCATTGTATGGCGACCGCGCCAATACCCAGGCCAATATCACGCGCGCCCAGCGCGCCATTCTTGAGTTGCAGCAGCAGATTAATCAGCGCAACCAGACCGAGCAAAAAGAGATTGATGCCGACATGGCGCAGGTGAAGTTACAGGTGGAGGCAGATGCGCAGAAAGTACTCGCCTTGCGCCAGGAGCTAGGGCGGACCGAAATTCGCTCACCCGCCGCTGGTCAGGTGGTGGGGTTGCAGGTACACACGGTTGGCGCGGTGATTCAGCCCGGGCAGAAGTTGATGGATATTGTGCCTTCCGGCGAGGCATTGATTGTGGATGCACAGATTCCGCCGCATTTGATCGACAAGATCCATGTGGGGCAGGCCGCTGATATCCGATTCTCTACTTTTGCCAATAGTCCGCAATTACTGGCAGAAGGGCAGTTGAAGTCGGTCTCTAAAGATTTGTTGAGTAAACCGGCGGCGACGGTGGAAGGCAGTCAAAGCTATTACCTGGCACGTGTGATGCTGACAGACAAAGGCATGCACGCTTTGCAAGGTCGTCAGTTACAACCCGGTATGCCGGTGCAGGTGGTGATTAAAACCGGTGAGCGTACGCTGTGGAATTACCTGATGCACCCACTCAGCAAACGCCTGGCTGCATCCATGAAGGAAGAATAATGCGTGTTGGTCTCTTCTATTGGCAGCCACTGGCGATTGTTTTGTCTGGCTTGTGTTGCGCACTCACGCTCCTACAGGCACAACAAATACAGGCGCAAGAAGACCTGAACGGCTTGTATCAACTGGCGGTGACGCATAACGCTGACTATCGTGCTGCACTGGCGAATACCGAAGCCGAACGTGAGGAGCTCACCAAGGCACGGGCCCTGTTTTATCCCAAGGTGCAATTAGGCTTGAGTAAAGGCCGCGGTAATACCGACCGCACCACGCAAACCACGCTGGGGGCGGTTAATACGGAACTCGATTATTCGCTGGAGAATTACAGTCTTTCAGTCAAACAACCCTTGTTTAACCGCGAGACCATGGCGATTTATGGCGGTGCCAAGTCTTATGTCAGTGCACAGGAGTCATTGCTGGAGCAGGAAAATGCCAAGCTGATTCTCAAGTTGGTTTCCGTCTATCTGGAAACCTTGTATGCACAAGACCGGGTCAGTGTGCAGCAACGCAAGCTGGATGCGGTGGGGCAGCAACTGCGTCAGGCTGATCAGCGCTATGCGCGTGGCAGCGGCACGGTCGTCGAGGTGAGTGAGGCGCAGTCTAACCTGGATGTGGCCAAGGTTGAGCATATCCAGGCCAGTAACGATTTGCTTTCCAGCCAGCAGAGCTTGCAGATTCTCACAGGGGCGCCACAGGGTTTGTCAGCGGCATTGATGGTAGATGGCCTGGGCGGCTTGAATCCCACGACGCAGTCTTTGGACAACTGGCTGGCATTGGCGCGGCAACATCATCCGGAATTGGCAGCGGCTTATCAAAATGTGGAAGTGGCAAAAAAAGACATTGAAAAGAAACAGGCCGGGCATTATCCGACGCTGGATCTGGTTGGTGTGCGCTCATATAGCCAGAACGACAGTAACAATACACTGGGCTCACGTTTTGATACCACCACTATTGCCTTGCAGATGAATGTGCCCTTGTTTGCAGGTGGCTATGTCAATGCCAATGTGCGCCAGAGCGCCAGCCGGTTGACCGCCAGTGAAGAAAGCATGACGGCCAAGTCGCGCGAGATCGAGTTTAATGTGCGCAAGTATTACCAGAGCCTGCAGGCGCAGCAGCAATCGATCAGCGCCTACCAACAAGCTGTGCAGTCGGCCAGCATCGCCTTGGATGGTACACAAAAAGGCTTCCTGGCCGGATTCAAAACCAACCACGAAGTGCTGGATGCCCAGCAAAAGCTGTTTACCAACCAGTTATCTCTGACCAAGGCTTATTACAGCCTGATCAGCGACTGGGTCAATTTACAGTTTAGTAGTGGTGTATTGACGTTGGAGGCGCTTAACCGCGTCAGCCAGCTGTTTGTTACGAAAAAATAGGCATCGTTTAAAGGTGGAAATGCATATGAAATCAGTGGGTGTGTACAGCAAGCAACGTGGGTTTACCTTGTTGGAGCTGTTGGTAGTGATGGTCATTATCGGCCTGCTGGCGGGCTATGTCGGCCCCAAGTATTTTGCCCAGATTGGTAAATCAGAAACCAAAACGGCCAAGGCACAAATTGAGGCATTATCGCGCGCGCTGGATACCTATCGGCTGGACACTGGCCATTATCCTGCAACTGAGCAAGGCTTGGCGGCACTCAATCGCCAGCCGGATGGCGAGACCAAATGGCAAGGCCCATACCTGGCCAAAGGTGTACCCGCCGACCCGTGGGGGAGACAGTATCTGTACCGTTATCCCGGCGAGCATGGTGATTATGATGTGTGGACGCTGGGCAGTGATGGCGCCGCTGGTGGCCAGGATGCTGATAGCGATGTCGGTAACTGGTAGCGCTTAAACGTCAGCCATCATGAAGTTTGAATTAAAAGTGTTGCAGGGGGCGCAGGTGAGTTGGTTATCGCTGGATGCCACGGATCGCCAGGCTGCGCTGCTACAGGCGCAGGCACAAGGCTATGGTGTGTTACAGGTGCGGTCTGCGCGGGTATCAGGCTGGCCGCAATGGCCGCTCAAAACGCACACCTTTAATCTCAGCCTGTTTAGCCAGGAGTTGCTGACACTGCTTGAATCCGGACTGAGCCTGATTGAAGCCATTGAGGGACTGGCCGAGAAGGAGCAACAAGACCACGCACGTGCCGTGTTAACCCAATTACGCACCAGCCTGTTTGAAGGCTTGCCTTTGTCTCAGGCACTGGCCTTGCAGCCTTCGGTATTCAGCCAGTTATATATCGCGCTGATTCGGGCCAGTGAACGTACGGGCGATATGGTGCAGGCGTTGCGGCGGCATGTGGCTTACCAGACGCAGGTAGAGGCGATCCGCAAGAAAATTATTGCGGCCTCAATCTATCCGGTATTGCTGATTGTCGTCGGCGGCCTGGTGGTGCTGTTTTTGCTCGGTTATGTGGTGCCACGTTTCAGCACGATTTATGAAAGTGGCGGCGACAATTTGCCCTGGGCCAGCCAGATGCTGTTGCGCTGGGGGCAATTGTTGCAAGGGCATGGCGAGTGGGTGCTATCGGCAACCCTGGCTATGGCGGCATCACTGTGGCTGGTGTTTTCGCGCACGGCCAGCAAGGCCTGGTTGATGCAACGCGTGTGGCAAATTCCCAGCTTGGGTGAGGCTTTGCGCATTTACCAGCTGGCGCGTTTTTACCGCACGCTGGGGATGTTATTACAGGGAGGAATTCCCTTGCTGACGGCACTGGGCATGGTGCAATCTTTGTTGCCGCAAGAGTTGCAACTGGCCTTGCAACGCGTGATTACCGAGGTGCGTGAAGGCAAGGCCTTGTCAGGTGCCATGGAGTCGCATGGCCTCACGACCTCCATTGCCAACCGCATGCTACGCGTGGGCGAGCGTAGTGGACAACTCGATGAGATGTTAGGACGTATAGGCGTGTTTTACGACGAAGAAACGGCGCGCCGTGTGGAGTGGTTGAGCAAGTTATTGGAGCCCGCACTGATGGTGCTGATCGGCTTGATTGTAGGGTTGGTGGTGGTGTTGATGTATATGCCGATTTTTGAACTGGCGGGCGCCATAGAATGAGGAATGCCATCGCATGAATATGCAGGATTTACCACTGACTGGGCATGTCTCCCCGTTAGATGCCGGGTTATTGCCGCAGGCACGCCAGTTGTCCCAGCAAACCGGCCGCCCATTCATGGAGGTGTTGGAGGAGCTGTCTGGCCTGACGCCAGATGTGTTTGTGCTGGCATTAGGGCAATGCATGCATTACCCGACGCTGACCGCACTAGACTTGCATGCCATGCAGCCCATGTTTGACCTGTTGCGCTTTAATGATGCCAGCACTTTGCATGCGGTATTAATGCAAAAATCCGACCAGTCGCTGTACCCAGATCAATCGTTATACCTAGTGCTGGCCGACCCGTTTGACGAGCCACTGCAATTACGCTTGCAGAGCATGCTGCGCGTGCCGGTACAGTGGTGCCTGGCGCATCGTAACGATATTGCCGCTTGCCTGCAATTTCATGAAACGCAAATGCGCGCGATGGATCAGGTACATGCCAGTGACAGCATCAGCAACGAAGAGGAAACGCCGGTAGAAGAGTTGTCGCTGAAGTCCATTAGCGAAGACAGCAGCCCGGTGGTGCGTTTTGTACGCTCGACCTTATACGATGCCCTCAAGGCTGGGGCCAGTGATATTCACCTTGAATCTACCCTGCAAGGCTTGCGTGTCAAATACCGCATCGATGGCGTGCTGACCGAGGCAGGTGGCCTCAGTGGCGTCATGCAGGCCGAGCAGGCAGTGTCGCGTATCAAGGTCATGTCTGAACTGGATATTGCCGAGCGACGTATTCCGCAAGATGGCCGCTGCAAAGTGCATGCTTTGGGCCGAGAAATAGACTTGCGCGTCTCTATCATGCCCAGCGTGGTGGGTGAGGATGCCGTGCTACGCGTGCTGGACCGTAAAGCGCTGAGTGAAGCGCAAGGCATCAGTCTCGAAGTGCTGGGCTTCGCGCCCGCTTTATTGGCGCAAATCCGGGCGCAGGCCGAAGCGCCTTATGGCATGTTGCTGGTGACCGGGCCCACCGGTAGCGGCAAAACCACCACCTTGTACGGCATGATTTCCGAGATCAACCAGGGTCAGGACAAAATTATTACTATTGAAGATCCGGTCGAATATCAACTGCCTGGCGTGCTGCAGATCCCGGTCAATGAGAAAAAAGGCCTGACGTTTGCGCGCGGCCTGCGCTCTATTTTGCGCCATGACCCCGACAAAATCATGGTGGGTGAAATCCGTGATGGGGAAACCGCACAAATTGCCGTGCAGTCCGCGCTGACCGGGCATTTGGTGCTCACCACCGTGCACGCCAATAACGTATTTGACGTGATTGGCCGTTTCACCAATATGGGCGTCGACGCCTATAGTTTTGTGTCGGCAGTCAACGTGATCCTGGCGCAGCGGCTGGTACGGGTGATTTGCCCGTTTTGCAAAGTGGATGATATGCCAGATGCCGCATTGCTAGTGAAGTCCGGCTTGAGTGTAGAAACGACCCAACACTACCAGTTTAAAAAAGGCCAAGGCTGTGGTCAGTGCCATGGCAGCGGCTACAAGGGCCGCAAAGGCATTGCTGAGTTATTGCTGTTTGATGACCGTATGCGTGAGCTCATTGTATCCAAAGCGCCCATCAGCCAGATTAAGGCATTAGCCGCCACAACCGGTACACGTGCCATGCGTGATGCGGGCCTGGTACTGGTGGCTACGGGCGAAACGACTTTGCAGGAGATTAACCGTGTTACAGCGCTCTCCTGATCCTGGTGTAGATTGCCGCGTGGCCGACAGCCGTCGCTGGTGGCAGGCGCTGACTGCGCCAGAATTGCGCCTGGTCATTACTTGTGATGCGCTAGACGTATTTCAGTTTCAACGTGCGTGGTTGCCGGGCAGGCGTCCGCAGATGATCGGCCATCAACGTCATACTTTGCCGGGCAGCACGCAGGATATATTACCGCCAGAGGCGTTGTGGCAGACCTTGCATGACGTCTTGGCACCCTTAGCGGGCCAGCGTTGGCATGTGGTCGTGGTACTTTCCAACCAGTATGCACGCTGGCTGGCATTGCCGTGGCAGGCTGAGGTGCGCAGCCAGGCGGATAAAGCGGCTTATTACCTCCACGGCTTGCAGCAGGCCTTTACCAGCGACGGACAAGATTGGCAAATTCGGGCACAGTCGGGTGCTTATGGCCAGTATACCTTGCTGAATGCACTGCCTGCCGCACTACTGGAGAAACTACAGGCGGCGCTGGCCAAGCATCGATTGCCGCCTGGCATCATCACCCCCGCGTGGACGCTGGCAGCCAACCAGGCTTTACATACCATGCGCCAGCAAGGCTTTTCGGCCAATGGCTGGATTGTCTGCCGCGAGTCCAGCCACTTAACGGTGGCATGCCTGATGCAGGGAGACTGGTTACAGATTCGCCAGCTACCTGTTGATGCACAATGGCGATTGACCTTGATGCAGTTATTGTCGCGTGAGCAGGTCATACATCCCGAACGGGCAGCTTTGCCAATCTTTTTGTCACAGGCAGAATCTGGCGGCGCTACGTCACAGTCCATGCAGCCGTTTCAGGTGGTGGATGTGCAGCCTTCCCATGGCTTGGATAAGCTTTCTCGACAGGTAGCCGAAAGAAGGGTGGCTTAATGCACGTGCGCTTAAATCATGCGCCCGGTCGCTTGCCTGGGCCTGCGGCCACGGTGATTGGCCTGACATTACTGGCTAGCCTGATGTGGCTGGCCGCTGTTTATCATCAGCTTACCGAGGAAAATATCGCCCTGCAGCAGCAATGGCAAGCGCACCAATTGGCCTTGACCGCCAGTCGGCAGGCCGTCAATAAACAGCCTGTCGTGAATCAGGCCTTGGCGGCTGACATGGCCGAGGCACAGTTACAGATAGTCACGCCGTGGTTAGCTTTATTAAGTGATCTTGAACATGCCCAGCAAGCCCACTTGTACTGGCTGCAACTCTCCCCCGATGCCAAGCGTAAACAGATACGCATGACGGTGCTGGCACACCAGCGCCAGCAAGGCTGGGCGCTGGTAGAGCGGCTGAAAAAACAGTCTGCTTTGGTGGATGTGAAACTGAAGGCCAGCGAAGCGACCGAGGTGAATGGTTTGCGCATGACGACCTTGCATGTGGAGGCCGGATGGCAGTTCTAAGTCGCTTTATGCAACGTGTGTGCTTTGTCTGCCAGCAAACGCTGCGGACACATCGCTGGCTGGCAGTCATGCTGTTAGTCGTCGTTTTGCTCTCTGGGCTGGTGGCGCATGCCTGGTGGCGCGGTCATACCTTGCAACATGTATTACAACAACTACCTGCATCCACCAAGCGGACATTGCCTGTCACTGAGGCCAAGCCTCACGTAGTGAATGTGCTGCAAAGCTGGCCCAGTGAAGACGAAGCTGACCGTATCAGTGCCGAGATACTGGCGACGGCAGATGCCATGGGCATGTTGTTTGAGCGCGCAGAATTTCAGTCTTTAGCCGTTGAGCATTCGAGTTTGCAGATACAGCGCATCAAGTTGCCACTCAAAGGGGATTATTTGCAGGTGCGGCATTTTTTGCAGCAGGTGTTACAGACCTATCCCAGCCTGGCCTTAAGCCAGTTCAAATTGCAGCGCAGTGATGTGTTACAGCCAGACCTCGAAGCCTATGTGGAGTTTAGTTTGTACACGCGTAAGCGAGGCCAAACATGATGCGACGTGGAATAGTATGGGTGGCACTGGCTTGCACCTTGCTGGCATGCTGGTGGGTAGAGCAAGCCGAGCAGCCACCGGTTGCCGCTGTGAAACAAGCCCCTTCGCGTCGCGTGAGCTTGGCGCAGGCCTTGCCTTTGCCTCACACGGCCTCACCGCAAAGCGTCTCAGCGCCTGCAACCATGAGTGCAGGCGCCGATGATAGCGCGATTAACCTGTTTGCCGCGTTGGAAATGTCGGCAGCCGACACCGCGGTGCCTGTAGTTCCAGAGGCAGTGAATCCTTATACCTATGCTGGTCGGTTGCAGGAAGGCGGGCGCTGGATCGTCTTTTTAACCGATGGCCAGCAACAATACGTCGTACATGCAGGTGACCATTTTGCCGATGGGTGGCAGGTGAGCCTGCTCGACCAACAAAAAATCGTGCTGCAACATGCGGCCGAGCGCTTTGAAATCAGGCTGGATAACGGGGTGGTATTTTGAACAAGCAAGTGAATCAAACGTATAGTCATTGGGCCTGGTTGTTGGGTTGTCCGCTGTTATTAGCCAGTTGCAGCAACCTATTGCCTGCACAACAAAACGGTGATGCCACGCTGGAGCAGGCCAGAATCTATGCGGCGCGTGGCCAGGATGAGGAAGCGATTCAACTGTTGCAGCCATTGGTCGATGCGCATCCACGCCAACCGCAATATAAAAACTGGCTGACCCTGTTGCAGGAAAAGAAACTGCAAAAGCAATTGCAGCAAGCGGATAGTTTATTGCTAGCCCAACAATATGATGCGGCGAGTGAGGTTTACCAGCAGGTGTTACAGCTTGCACCCAACAACCGTGCTGCCAGTGACGGCATGCAAAAAGTACAATTGGCACGCCAGCATTCGATACAACTGGAACAGGTGAAGGTAGCGATTGCGGCTGAGGATTTAGCTGGTGCCGAGTTTGGCTTGCGCAGTATCCTGGCCGAGCAGCCCGCGCATGCCGCAGCGCGGCAGTTGTTCGAGCAGTTAGAGCAAAAGAAAAACGAACGGACCAGTGTGGTGCGGCCCTTGCAGTCTTCGTTGAAAAAGAAAGTCACGCTGGAGCTTAAAAATGCACCGATTAAAAATGCTTTCGAATATCTAGGCAAGGCCGGAGATTTGAATTTCTCGTTTGACCAGGAACTCAACGAAGGTATACGTGTGAATGTGTTGCTGCGCGATACGCCGATAGAGCAGGCGCTGGACGTGATCCTCACCAGCCATCAATTAGGCAAGAAGGTGCTCAACAGCAATACCTTGCTGATTTATCCGCAAGCACGGGCTGCACAGTATGAAGAACTGTTTGTGCGCAGCTTTTACCTGACGCATATGGACGCCAAACGTGCGCTCAATATGATGAAAACCGTGTTGCGTGCCAGCGATGTCTATATTGATGAAAAGCTCAATACATTGGTGATGCGCGACACCATGGACCGCATTAAAGTCGCCGAGAAGCTGATTGCCTCGCAGGACCTGAATGAACCCGAAGTCATGCTCGAAGTTGAGGTGATGGAAATCAACCGCCGTAACCTGGAAAACCTCGGTATCCAGTATCCAACCCAGATTGGCGTCGGCGTGCAGGGCAACGCAGCCGGTAGCAGCAGCGGTACGCAACCGCAAGCAGGCAAACTGACGCTGACCGAATTGCGTAATTTCAACGGCAACCTGGGCGTGTTTTCGATCAATGATCCCGCCATTGTGCTCAATCTGCTGCATCAGGACACAGACACCAATTTGCTGGCCAGCCCCAAAATCCGGGTCAAGAATCGTGACCGCGCCAAGATTCATGTCGGCGATAAAATCCCGGTGCTGACCAGCGTCGCCAGTGCGCAGGGTTTTGTCAGCCAGAATGTGAATTATATTGAAGTCGGCATCAAGCTCGATGTCGAGCCGGTGATCCAGATGCAAGACCAGGTCAGTATCAAAGTCGGCATGGAGGTGAGTAATATCACCGACCAGGTCACCACCAGTTCTGGGGTGCTGGCGTATACCATCGGCAGCCGCAATGCTAATACCACCTTGCAGTTGCGCAATAACGAAACGCAGATTCTGGCCGGATTATTTCGTGACGACGAACAGAAAACGCGACGCAAAGTGCCTGGCCTGGGCAATTTGCCGCTGATTGGCAAGTTTTTCAGCAGTAATAATGAAGACAAGCGTAAAAATGAAATTGTATTGCTGATTACACCGCGCATCATGCATAACCTGAGCCCGGCCAGTTCGGTCTATAGCCTGATCCCTTCCGGCATTGCCGCTACGGCAAATCCGGTGGGGGCTGGCGGTGCTCGCGCGGTGCAGGCGATGGAACCGACACCATCCGCGCCAGCGGTGACACCACAATCGACGCAGAGCGGCAATGTGCGTAACGACAGCGGTTTTGCCAGCCAGATGATGAATAGCAGTGACACCGGCACGGTGCAGCCATAGTGTGTGCAACCGTATCGAGTACAAGTCAGATGTATTTTTCCATGACTAAACGACACTGCTTTACACGTGGGTTCACATTAGTTGAGTTACTGGTGACGCTGGCCTTGCTGGCACTACTGGTGACCTCGGCCAGTCCGGTGCTGCAGCTCAATACCAAGCGCGAAAAAGAACGTGAACTCAAGCGCGCCTTGTGGCAAATCCGCGATGCGCTGGATGCCTACAAAGACGCGGTAGATCAGGGCCTGATCAAGAAAGTGGCCGATGGTAGCGGATATCCGGCCAATCTGGCCATCCTGGTGACCGGGGTAGAGAATGCGCAGGATCCCAAAAAGAAAAAATTGTTTTTTTTAAGGCGCATCCCGCGTGACCCGTTTGCGGCGGATACCGAACAAAGCAACGCGGGCACCTGGCGTATCCGTGCCTATGACGGTGGGATCGATGACATGGCGCAGGATGTGTATGACGTGTCTTCACGTTCGCCTGCCATGGGCATTAACCAGCAACCTTACAGCGAGTGGTAAAACCATGAAGCGCGGATTTACCCTGATTGAAATGCTGGTGGTGCTGGCGATTCTGGCCATGTTGCTGACCATCGTTTCGCCCAAGTTTATGCATATGTTGCAGCGTTCTAAAGAAACCACTTTACGCCATGACCTGTTGACCATGCGCGATGCAATTGATAAGTTTTACAGCGACAAAAACCGCTACCCAGATACGCTGGATGAACTGGTCGAACGGCAATACCTCAAAGCGATCCCGCCTGACCCGGTCACCGAGCGTACCGACACCTGGGTGATTACCTTGCCGCCCAATATTGATGAGCAGGGCAGTGTCTTTGATGTGCATAGCGGCTCTGCGCTAGTGGCCGCAGATGGTACGCCCTATGCGTTGTGGTAAGGCATCCACCAGCGGTTTTGTGCTGATTGGCATGTTTATGCTGATCATGCTCAGTGGCCTGGTCATGGTGCAAGCCAGCATGCGCTGGCAAACCCAGGTGTTGCGCGAGAGAGAACAAGAGCTGCTTAAGGTGGGCCTGGCCTATCGCGATGCCATCGGCCGCTATTACAACCAGACGCCGGGCGTGGTAAAAACGTTTCCGCCAACGCTGGAAGTACTGCAAGAAGATACCCGCTTCCCGACTGCGCGCCGTCATCTGCGCAAAGCCTATCTTGACCCCATCACGCAACGCGAAGGCTGGGGTCTCGTCATGGCCCCCAGCGGCGGCATTATGGGGGTTTACAGCTTGTCTGATAAAGCACCGTTTAAAACCAAAGGCTATCGTGGTGAATTACAACATTTGAATGACAAGCGTTATTACGGCGAATGGTACTTCGTTTATTTGCCGCAAACCGTGGCGGTGAATACTGGAGGTGTGTAAAGCACTGTGTACATCGTTGCCCTGACCATCCTTAATGTAAAGTTGTGTTAATGACATCAGGCTTTTGCCTCGCCCAGCGATTAAACATATGAAGGGATGTAAATGTGAGAAATTCCCGATATTGGCGGGGTTTTTTCCTGGTTTGCGTTTTTAATATTGTGAGCGCAACAAGCATCCAGATTATTTTCTCGTATGTATTTTGATAATGGAGCTCGCTGTGGATTTGGTGCCTGATATTGTTGATCTCGTGTTGTACTTACTGGGCGTGCTGTCTGTACTGGTGTGGTCCATCATCATCATTAAAAGCTGGGCCTGGTACAAGTCCCGTAGTGCATCGAATCACTTTCTATCCGAGTGGCAACAGGTAAAAACGATTTACGAATTGCCCAAAATTATCGCTAACAGTAATAGCAGCTTTGCGCGTTTGTGTGATGCGGGCATGCGTGCGATGAACGAGGTAATGGCGAACTCGGTGCTGCGCAGAAACGAGCGTCAGGAGGTTATTTTACTCTCGCTCAAACAACAAGCCTACCTGGAGCAAAAGCGCATGGATGGCGGTGTGGCGGTGCTGGCCAGCATAGGCTCTACCGCGCCGTTTATCGGCTTGTTTGGCACGGTGTGGGGCATTATGAATGCGTTGCGTACCATCACGGCGACCGGTTCTGCCGGGTTGGATGTGGTAGCCGGGCCGATCGGCGAGGCGCTGATTGCGACGGCAATTGGTATTGCGACGGCGGTGCCTGCGGTATTGGCGTACAACTACTTTATGCGTAAGCAAAAAGTGCATAGAGCCGATATGGAACAAGTCGCCAGCCGCTTTCAGTCTTTGCTGACGCAGTCAGGCGCGGAGGGGTAATAACATGGCGATTTTAGGTGACAGTGAAAACGAAGAACTGGTGAGTGAAATCAATGTGACGCCGCTGGTGGATGTGATGCTGGTATTGCTCACGGTATTTATTGTCACCGCACCTTTGCTCATGAATGCGGTGAAGGTCAAGTTGCCGCAGGCCAGTGCCGAGGTAGCCATCACGGTGCCCAAAACAGCACATATCAGTGTCACCGATGCAGGTGATGTATTTCTCGACCAACAGCGACTGGCGCTGGAGGTGTTGACGACAGAGTTGGGTGTGCTCAAAAAAAGCCATGATCCGGCGGTGGAGATTTATGCTGATGAACATGCGCAATATGGCGTGGTGGCCAAAGTGTTGGCGGCCATTCAGCGTGCCGGCATCAGCAAGTTTAGTTTTGTCATGTCGCCAGAGGCCGGGAAATAGGCATGAGCAGCCTGATTTATCCAGAGCAGCCGAATTATTCGCAGTTATGGCGCGCAGTGATTGTATCGCTGGGCTTGCATGTGCTGGTGGTGGCGGTGTATCCCAGCTTAAGCCGGATTCAGTTGCCTGAGATGCCGGAAAAATTGGAAATTGAGTTTTTCTCAATCAAAGCTTTGCCACCGCGTGTGCAGCAAGTGACGGAAACGGCCACGCCAGTTGAGCCGCCCAAAGCGACGCCAACGCCAGTGGTGAAGCCGCAAACGCCGGTAGAAACGCCTAAACAGATATTGGCTGCCCCGAGCAATCATGAGGCCGATTATCGTGTGCCAGAGCAAGCGGCGCCGATGAAAGTGGAACCTGCAGCTGTGAGCCCAGCGCCTGCGGCCCCCAGTGTGAGTGCAGAAAGCGCCCAGCATGCGGCGAATGACTCTGCTGCAAAAGATGCAAAACCCAGCGCGTCTGCGCCGAGCACGCAGGCTAATACCGACTCCGACGAGTTGAGCGCTAGTGACTCTGATGCCTGGGGCGATTATGGCGAACAATTACGTGCGCTGGTCAGTAAAAGCAAACAATATCCAGCCATCGCTATTCGCCGCCATCTAGAAGGCGAGGCCACGGTGGTCGCCCAGTTTGTGCGTGGCGAGCTGGTCAATGTGTCGCTGACGGATAGTAGCAAGCATGTGCCACTGGATGAAGAGGCTATGCGCATGGTGAAAAAAGCGATTGCACAGCTGGGCGTGAAAGATAGCCTGAAAAAAAAGACGTTCAGAATCACCATTCCGGTGGCATTTAAACTGGAGTAATCGTCATTGATTTCTTGTAGTCAGGTGTGATCAGAAAGTAAATCCCTCACTTTCCCAAAATGGTTGCACCTGTTCTCCTAACCCCTGCAGTTTGCCAACTTTCCTCCGGCAAGCGCAGGGGATTTTTTTAACAAGAAGTGCGAGAGTGACTTCCTGTTGGCGGTTTTGCCAATCAAGGACAGTGAATTGAAAAAGGACGGGTAAACATGATGATGAATAAAACTAAATTGCTGCTTGCAGCTTTTGCCGCATTGATGAGCTTTAATGTTGACGCGAAGATTGAGCAATTCCAGGAAAGCTACGCTGGCTATTTGCCCATGGAATATACGCTGGATGGTGTGTATTACATTGGGGATGCCACTTTCAGCAATGGCAGTTCGACGTTGACTCTCTATTACGAAGCGTTGAATCTGCTGCAAGACCAACTGTACGTGGTGTTTGGCAGTTACAGCAGAAATCAGGTGCAGACCTCGCAACTGGGGCAGTTTGATTTCTCGTTATCAGCGCCAGACTCCGCATTGAGCGCTTTGCCGATAGAGGGCAGTTTTCATTATGAAGACATCCTGATGATGCCGGATGGCGAGCTGGAAGTGTTTTACAGCGAGTATGGCACCCTCAAAGGGTTTGTCAGCCCACAAAACTACCTCACGTTTACGATAGATTGGACGGTCTATACGCGTGACCGACGGAGTTTCGTCCCTGCGCCGCCCAGCTTGTGGTTATTTGGCAGTGGTTTATTGCTGCTGGCCCTGCTTGCGCTCAGACGTAAGCGCTTTGTCCTGGTGTCTGCCAGGCGATGAATGGTTTTAATTCAAAGAAGCCATATTGGTTGTTATCAGCCACATGGTGGTTGTTTGCGCACCCAAAATGCGACTTTTATGGGTGGAATAAAAAAGAAATGGCTTTAAATCGCATGGCATGTATTTTGCGGTAACAGGGCATGGATAAAACAATGGTTTGGTGTGGCATTAATCTGCAGTGGGCGTATACCGACCTGCTCGGCTATATCCGCTTTAAAGTCGCTTGCCCGCACATGGCCAAAGATATCCTGCATGATGCACTGATCCGTTATACCGTCTCTGATAGCGTCAATAAAGGCACAGAGCCGCATGCCTATATGCGCAGCATCGCCAAAAATCTGATTGTGGATAGCTATCACCACGCGCAGCGTTTCGTCTCCCTTGAGGCTGAAGTTGGGCTTAATCGTGAATGGCTGGATGCGCCAACCTTATCTGTCGAACAGCTCAGTGACATCAAACAGCGGCTGCAAATGATTCAGCAGATATTAGAGCAGTTACCGCCGCGTTGCCGTCAGGTATTCTGGATGTATCGCGTGGAAGGGCATACGCAAACCGAGATTGCTGCCGCGCTCGGCATTAGCAAAAACATGGTCGAGCGCCATGTCATGCGCGCGATTGTGGATTTGAGCAGTGCGCGTGAACTGATGATGCAAGCATGATACATCGCAAGCACGAGGAGATGATCAGGCAAACCGCTGCACGCTGGTATATGCGTATGCGTGAAGCTGCGCCGGATGCGCCTGAGCGCACCATGTTTGAAGTGTGGTTGCTGTCAGATCGCAGGCACAGTGCCGCCTATCAAATGATCGAGTCCACCATGGACGACTTTAGTTCTACCGATCGATTGCAAGCGCTTTCTAATGCACTCTTGCAGACACAGTATTTCGAACAAAACACCCGCCGTAAAAAAGTTACCAAACTGGGCTCTGGCCTGGCCGTGATGTTGCTTTGCCTGGGGCTGGGCTTTTTAGGACGCAGCCAATACCAGCAATGGCAGGCATCACCTTTATCCAGCGAGGTGCAGACCACGGCTGTGGCGCAAATGGTCAAACGTACATTGGACGATGGCTCGGTGGTGACTGCCAATGCCAACAGTGCGATGGAAATCGTGTTTTACCGTCATCAGCGCCTGGTCAAACTGACGCGTGGCGAAGCGATTTTTGAAGTCACCAAAGATCCGAAACGTCCATTTGTGGTTGAAACGCAGCAAGCCAAAGTCACGGTGCTTGGCACCCGATTTGCCGTTAACCAGCTTAGCAACAAAGTCCGCATCAGTGTCGACCACGGCCGCGTACAAGTCGCGCGCGCGGATGGCCGCGAACCTGCATTGATTCTACACAATGGCGAAGTGGCCGAGATTGAGCAAATGGCCTCGCCGCATAAGGTCAATCGCAATGCTGACGACAGTTTCAGTTTTAGCAGTGGCCGCATCGTGTTTGACCGTGCTGATATGTTCGAAGTCGCCGATACCTTGTCGCGCTACCGCAACCCTACCGTCAAAGCCGTCTTTTTCGGTAACCAAACGCCTAAGGTGAATGCTGTCCTTAAAGTCGCTGAGGTTGAAAGCTTTATCCAAACCCTGCCGCAATCGGTGCCGGTAATGCTCAAACGCACAGATGATGCATTAGTGATCGAGCCAAACAGGTAATTCTTTACATTTCTTTTTAGCTGCCGCATATCAGGCATTTCTCCCCTTCGTCGGTTACCCCTTTAACAAGACCTGTAACCGACGGATGCACCATGCACACCATAACGATTAAAACAGCCGCCCTGGCCGCATTGATTGGCCTGAGTACGCCTACCGCACTTTATGCAGAGCTCAACACTGCACTACCCGGGGAGCAAGAAGAGAGTTTTGCCATCCCCTTGAATATGGATATGCCAGCCCAGCCACTCGCGGCTGCGCTGCGCCAGTTTGCTATTCAAGGCAATTTATCGCTCACGGTAGATAGTGCCCTCATCGTCGACAAAAAATCCCCTGCCGTGAAAGGCCGCATGACACGCAAAGAAGCCATTAAACGGTTACTGGATGGCACTGGCCTGCAAGGCAAAATTGAAGGCGAAAAAGTACTGATCCAACGCGCTACAAAAATAGAAGCGAAAGATTTACAACTAGAAAAAATTGAAATACGTGCCAAGCGCAGCTACGACATTGGCCCTTTGCGAGGTTTGGCACTCACCAAAGAAGAAATTCCTGGCAACGTGCAAAGCATTACCGCCAAAGAGATCAAAGAATCCAAAGCGGTGAGTTTGACTGACTTAATGAACAGCAAGCTACAGTCAGTGAACGTTAACGACTACCAAAGCAACCCTTTCCAGATGGACGTCACCTATCGTGGCTTTACCGCCAGCCCGCAGTTAGGCACGTCACAAGGGTTAAGCGTGTTTCTCGATGGCATACGCGTCAACGAACCATTTGGCGATGTGGTGAACTGGGACATGATTCCCATGAACGCCTTGAAAAGCCTGGACGTCTTCCCCGGCTCCAATCCGCTATTTGGTTTGGGCACCTTGGGTGGTGCCATCAGCATGAAAACCAAAAGTGGTTTTGATAGCAGCGAAGGCTCTGTGGAGTACCTCGGTGGCTCCTTCAAGCGTAACCAGTTTCAAGGTTCTGTGGGAGGCAATAACGGTGTTATTGCCGGTTTTGCTGCGGCCAATATTTTCAGGGAAGATGGCTGGCGGGTGAATTCGCCCAGCGAGGTAAACCAAATTTTTGGTAAGGCTGAATGGCGTAACGACAGTGTGCAGCTTGGCCTAAGTATGCTCTACGCAGGCAACAAACTCATCGGTAACGGTTTGCTACCCACAGAAATGGCTAAGCAGGATGGCAGCCAGATTTTTACCAGCCCGGATGAAACAAAAAATCGCTTACTGCAATTTCAGCTCAATGGCATATGGGATGTGAGTGATATGTTCAATGTCACAGGGCAAATCTATAAACGTAAGAGCCGCAGAAATGCGAGCAATGGCGATGTTAACCAAAACTTTGGTGGCAGTGCCACCAGAAGGCCTAATCCCGGAGAAAATCTGGCCAATGGAGCACCCGACTTTGATGGAGATGGCTTGCCGGATATTGAGTTGAATAGCTTAGCTATTGAGAATGCAGCTATAAATCAAGATGGATATTATCTAGATATAAATGGCACGCCGCAATTTACTGGCAACTTTATAAATGTGCCTATATTAGATTCACTCGGTAACCAAATGTTTGATCAGGATGGAAATGCGCTCTTCTCGGCTGAGCCCGAACAAAACTCGGCATTTTTGGCTTCTACTGCGCAGAATCCTTATGTCTATGATGCAAGCAAGCTGGCTATTGGTAGTAACGCTAATATCATTGCTGTTGCAGGGCAATTTGTAGATGCTAATGGCAAACCGGTATGGGGAATTAATCCTGTTGCTCCGACAACTGCACCCGCATTCAATCCTGAATTTTATCAGTATGCATTAAGTGCTTGGCAAAGGCGTGGGTTAGATGTCGCATCTACACCAAGATCTGATGGGCAGAGCTTTAATCCTAATGCAGACTTGAGCTACATATATAAAGATACTAATGGGTTTTTAGTATCTGGCGGTTCATATTCAATTGATGCACGTGATCCGGTCACTGGCGCATCTTTAATTAGATTATTTTCAGGTAATAGTCCTGGAGTGGGTAAGCCACTGGGATTGATCGTGACTGATGCAGTTGGAATCCCGATACAAAGAGATGGGGCAGATTGTTCTTACACCCCAACAGACCCTCGAAATAATAAATGTGCTGGTTATGTGGAGGGGACCCCTACCGCCCTAATTACCGAGACAGAAATAGACCAGACCACGGATGGTGCTTCCTTACAACTCAATTGGAATTTGGAAAATCATAAGTTTATGGTTGGTGCTTCGATTGATGCAGCCGATGCAACTTATGAAAGTGGTCAGTATTTAGGGTTATTTGATAGTCAGCGCAAAGCTTTTCGCGATCCTAGTCAACTTGGCTATGAGTTTTACGCCGCTGATCATCGTATCGATTTAAATAATTTCGCCGGCAATAGCACCACGAAGAGCGTGTACTTTAGCGAAACTTGGACTCCTTTTAAAGAATGGGCATTTACCGCTGCTGGGCGTTTTAACTACACTAAAATTAAAAACGAACTGGCCATTAATAATATTTTAGGATTATTGGGCCCTACCGCGTTTAAAAACTTTTATCAGAATACTGTATTGTGTCCCGACAGTAATGGTAACGGTACGCTAGAGCTGGACGAGTGTCCCTCAGGGGACCTTTTGCCGTTCAGTCCTGAACTGGCTATGGGGCAAGGTGCATTGGGTAAGGGGGAAATTGAAAAATTTACTTATCGTTCCTTTAACCCAAGCTTGGGTGCTACTTGGCAACCAACAGAGACACTCAATTTTTATGGCAACTGGAACAAAGGAGCACGCACACCAACTGTAATTGAATTGGGCTGCGCTTTTGATGATACCCCTGTTTATAACCAAGATCAGACTACTGGTGAGTTTATATTTGTAGGTCCTCGCTCCCTCGCCGAGCGTCGTTTTTGCAGTCTTCCAAGCACCCTTTCAGGAGACCCGTACTTAAAACAGGTCCGTTCCGAGACAATCGAGTTTGGTGGGCGTGGCTATCTGACACCTACAGTCCAGTGGAACGCGACAGCTTATCAGACGGACTTGACTGATGATATCTACTTCGTCTCTTTTACCGCTGATCGTAGTTTCTTCCAGAATATTGGCGACACACGTCGTCGCGGCATTGAGCTCGGTTTACAAGGTAGGGCTGACAATTGGGGTTTCCGAGTTAACTACTCTTTGACTGATGCGACATTTCAAGAGCGTTTTATGATGGCCAGCCCGAATAATAGTAGTGCAGGGAACGTTTCTGGGCGTGGGAACGGCTATGAGCAAATTACCGTTTCTCCTGGTAATCGCATTCCAGGTGTACCACTGCATAACCTGAATGCCACTGTTAGTTATGACATTACGCCTGATTGGACTGTGAGTCTGACTGGTATTTTGCACTCAGAAAGTTTTGTGCGGGGTAACGAGAACAACAAGCATCAAGCAGGCACTGCTAATTCACGTTATCTAAGCTGTACTGCACCTACCGTTATTGATGGTATTCAGTATGGTAATGACACTTGCGCGACCCGGATAGATAGCCCCAACTTTAGATATCCAGGTAAGGTGCCAGGTTATGCAGTCTGGAACCTCAAGACCAGCTACAAAATCACAAAAAACCTGACTGCAGGCTTAATGGTTAACAATCTTTTTGACCGTGAATACTACAGCGCGGGCCGGTTAGGAATTAACCCATTCTCCCCATCCATCAATGGTGCGATCGGTCCTGGGGGATTCAATTACAACAGCAACGATTGGATGGCCAGTACCTTTTTGGCTCCCGGAGCACCGAGATCGGCATTCTTTACCTTAACTTATGACTTTGATGTAGGAAAATAAGCTGCTTTTTATAACAGTGCTTGCACGTTTTTAATAAATTAAAGTGGTGCGCTAAGGTATATTGGTTCTAATCTGAACTGTACTTTGATCATGATTGGATGTTCACTGTTTTATAAGTCGGATTGAATAATTTCTGTCAACCAATCCATAAAAATCCGCACCCGTTTAGACAAGTTTCTACGGTGCGGAAACAACAGTGAAACAGTCATGCTTGGCGCAATGAATGATGGCAATATTTCTACTAACTGCCCGCTAGTCAACATGGCCATCGCGCCTAGCTTTGGCGCTTGCATAATTCCTAACCCAGCGGAGCAGGCAGCCCGGTAAGCATCGGTGTTATTGACGCAAATGCGGCTGGGCATTTTGATACTGTGGAGTTTCCCATCTTGCTGATATTCAAAAGCGTCAAAGCGGTTATTGCTGCTGGTCTGGTAGTGAATCAAATAATGCTGCTGTAAATCTGCAATGGTTTTGGGCGTACCATATTGCGCAAGATAAGTGGGGCTGACGAAGTTGCTTTGTTGCATTTCGCCTAACTTGCGCATGATCATGCCTGACTCTTCAACTTCGCCGGTCCTGACCACACAGTCGTATCCTTCGCTGACTAGGTCTACTTTACGGTCTTCGCTACTGATTTCAATATTGAGGTGAGGGTAGCGTTGCAAAAAGGCGGGTAGGGCGGGGATGACCAAATGCCTTGCCATGGGTTGTGACATGTTAACCCGGACCACACCTGAAATCTGGCGATCATCACTGATGAACAAGGTTTCCAGTTCTTCTATCTCACTTAAGACGTCTTTGCTCTTTTCATAAAACAGTTGGCCATCGGGTGTGAGTTGCACTTTGCGTGTGGTGCGGTGAAACAGCTGCGTTTGCAGCCTGGTTTCCAGTTGCTGTATGGCTTGTGAAACGCTGGCTTTGGGCAGGTTTAAGCTATCCGCCGCTTTGGTAAAACTGCCGAGTTCGGCCACGCGCATAAAACGTTTCAGGCTTTCAGTGCTGTCTATCATAGTGCGCCTATTGTTCGTTAGTAGTGAACAGTGTTGTCACTATCGTCTAATTTATCTTTAATTTCAAGGCTAATACACTACGCACATCTTTCATCAATACAGGAGAATGAATATGACTAGCAAGATTGCATTGATTACAGGTGGTAGCCGTGGTTTGGGTAAAAATACGGCATTGGCAATGGCAAAACAGGGGATAGACGTTGTATTGACCTACCAGAGCAAGCAGGCGTCTGCACAAGCGGTGGTCGATGAGATTGTCGCCTTGGGTCGCAAGGCGGTGGCTTTACAGCTGGATGTGGCGCAGGTGAAAACATTTGCTGCATTTGCTTCGCAATTGAAGCAGGCCCTGCAAACACAGTGGCAAGCTACGCAGTTTGATTACCTGGTGAATAATGCAGGGACGGGCATCCATGCGCCATTTGCTGAAACTACGGAGCAGATGTTTGACGATATGGTGAATATCCATCTGAAATCCACCTTCTTTTTAACGCAAACCTTACTGCCCGTATTACGTGATGGTGGCCGTATTGTGAATATTTCCAGCGGGCTGGCACGGTTCAGCTTGCCTGGCTACAGCGCTTATGCGGCGATGAAGGGCGGTATCGAGGTACTGACACGTTATATGGCCAAAGAGCTGGGTGCACGCCAGATTGCAGTCAATACGGTAGCGCCAGGTGCGATTGAAACGGATTTCGGCCAGGGTCTGGTGCGCGATAACAAAGAGGTCAACGCCTATATTGCTTCGCAAACTGCGTTGGGCCGCGTAGGGGTGGCAGATGATATCGGCCCGATGATTGCGAGCCTGTTGTCGGAGAACAATCGCTGGGTGAATGCACAGCGTATTGAGGCTTCCGGCGGCATGTTAATTTAATCGGCCAGGGTGATAGCAACAGGCGGCTTTCTACGGCTGCCTGTCGATTTGCCTAGCGAGGGCGGTTTGGCGGCGGAGGTGGTGGATAATAACCGGATGCAGCGGGCGAGGATGCTGTGCTAGCGGCATTGCTACCTTGCGAGTAGGTTCGCGCCATGCTGGCTGGTACCGGAATACGGTGTCCGGCCGCATACATGCATTGGAAGTAAGCGTTGTCGTATTTATCCTGCGCATTCATGCCGCTGACTGCCGCCGTATTAGTGCCGATGGCGCCGCCGGATAAGGCACCCATACCTGCGCCGATGGCTGCCCCTTCACCACCACCTGCCGCAGCACCAAGGGCTGCGCCTACGACGGTGCCGACTGCGGTAGTAGTGGCCAGGCTGGCGTTATATTGCTGGTTTACCGTTTTGCCGCCAATTTGCGTTAAGGCAAAGTCACGGCAGGATAGGTCATCTGCCCTGAAAACATTAAAGTCTTTGCCGGTGCCAGGTAGTGCCATATTGCTTGGGCCAGTGGGGTTGGTAGCGCAGGCTGACAAGCTCAGTGCCGAGACCATGATTAGCAGATGTGTTGTTTTCATATGCTTAGGCCTATTTGCTTGGCGGCGAAGGCGTCACTTGTTTCCAGCCTGCCGGACACTCTTTGACGTAAGGATAATAGCTGTCAGATTGCTCGCAGTAATACCAGTAACCCTGACCGTTATTGCCGGCAGTGGCCGCAGGCGGCACGGTTTGTGCCGGGGCAGGCGCACTGGTGGCACCGCTACCTTGTTCGATATAGACCTGTGGTTGCGGTTGGGTCACAATGACTGGCGGTGGGCTATAAGCATATGGGTACGGATAGGCGTAAGGCGAATATGCATATGGAAAATAAGGATAGGGGGCACCGAAATAAAAGCCGACGCCACCACCGCCATGCCAACCTCCACCGTGCCAGCCGCCGCGGCCCGGTGGGTGTGCCTGAGCAGCGCTGCTGGCGAGCATCAGTGCGGCCATCAGGCCGGTGAGTGCCATTGTTTTTAAGTGCATAGGTGTTTTTAACTGCGTCAGTTTTTGTTTGGACATATCGCCTCCTGTGACAGGCATGTTTACTTATATTTCTATGACCAAAGCATACGTAAATTTATCCGCGCAGGGCGTGGCGGTTTTGTATCGGAGTGTATCTTTAACCACCACATTCACCGTCAGCTGAGGATTGTGTTAGGCAGCAGGTGAGCAACTGCGGTATGCTAGTGATGACCCTTTGCAAAGCTACTAATCTCATGCAACAGCAATCCATCCAACAGATCAATCTTGCTTATGATCAGCAACAAGACCGCTTGCTGATGAAAGCCGCTGTCAGCCAGGCACAGGAAATCCGCGTATGGCTGACTTATCGTATCGCGCGGCAAATGTTTAAAGTGCTTAACCGTGAAGCGCATTTTCCCGTATCCGCATTGGCGCTGGGAAATGCTTCACCTTTGCCTGCGGCACAATCGCCGACTGAAGCCACGCGCCAGTTTGAAGAAGAGGCTGATGCTGTACACCAGCTGGAAGACCTGGATTTTTCCACGGCTTACCAGCAACGCCCATCGGCCGTGAGTGAGCAGGAGTTATTGGTAGTTGACACACGCTTCGTGTCGATTAACGACCAGTTGAATCATATGCAGTTGGTATGCGCAAACGGCATGAACGTCAATATGAGTTTAAACCACCAACTGGTGCTGGCCATCAGCCGTATGTTGATGGTCGCCAGCCAGGATGCAGGCTGGACATTGCCCGCACATCAGGATAAGGAACCAGAAGCGGTTTCCAGTATCGTAATGCAGGTACCCACAGAAAAACAGGTATTACATTAATGGATCACACAACACTCGGGGACAGCGGTATTCGCGTCTCCAAAATCGCGCTGGGCACCATGACCTTTGGCGACCAGAACACCCAGCAAGACGCCGACAACCAGCTGGATTTTGCCCTCTCACAAGGCATTAATTTTATCGACACGGCTGAGATGTATCCGGTGCCGCCACGGGCAGAAACCGTGACGCAGACAGAGACTATCCTCGGCCACTGGATTAAAAAGCAGGCGCGTGATCGCTTTGTGCTGGCCAGCAAAGTAGCGGGCCCCAGGCGTGGCATGCAGTGGATACGCGGCGGCCCGAGCGGCATGGATAGGGCGAATATCCGCCAGGCGGTGCATGACAGCCTGACACGTTTGCAAACTGACTACCTCGATGTATTGTATCTGCACTGGCCAGAACGCAATGTGCCCATGTTTGGCCAATACCAGTTTGACCCCTGTGCCGAACGCGATGCCAGTGGCCAACCTCTCAACTGGGTGCCGATTCAAACCCAGCTCGAAGTGTTGGACGAGTTGATCAGGGAAGGCAAGGTACGCGCGATCGGCTTGAGTAATGAGCAACCGTGGGGTGTGATGGAGTTTTTGCGACTTTCCCGCGAACAAGGCTTGCCGCGGATTGCCGTGTTGCAAAACTGCTATAACCTGATGAACCGTGGCATGGAGTTTGGCATGGCCGAGGTGTTGTACCGCGAACGTGTTAGCCTGGCTGCCTACTCTCCGCTGGCATTTGGCCATTTGACCGGCAAATATGTCGACGACCCCGCCACCCCTGGTCGCGTCACCTTGTTTCTGGGTTATGCACAGCGTTATAAAAAACCGGGCGTGCCGGCGGCGTCCAAGGCCTATGCCGAGCTGGCGCGTGCACATGGCCTCACACCAACGCAATTGGCACTGAGTTTTGTCTATCACCGCTGGTTTGTCGGTAGCACCATCATCGGTGCCACCAGCATGAACCAGTTGCAGGAAAACGTCGCGGCTTATCAAGTAAAGCTGAGTGATGAAGTATTAAACGCAATCGAGCAACAGCATCTGATCATGATGAATCCGGCGCCTTAACGCAGGCGCCCGCTGAAGGGAATCCGTATGTTCATGCTTCACACCCTGCGCACTCTTTTTCTGCGCAGCTTCATTTTTTTTGCCGTCGTATTGAGTGGTCAGGCACAGGCCGCGGACATGCAGGAAATGCAAAATGCCTTGCGCACCTGCCAAACCGAGTTTGCCGCGGATGCCAGCCGTCGCCTGATTTGTTTTGATAAAGTCGCCGAGCAATATACGCCGACACGCGTGGTACCCCCAATATTGGCCCCTAGCCAACAGGAGCTAGTGAAAAGTGTGGGGGCCGAGACGGGTTACCTCGCACGCAAATGGCATTTAAACAGCCAGGATGAACTGCACTTTACCGATCTGGAAACCCATCAGCTCAATTACCTGGTGACCGCGTACTCGAATAATCCCAATGATGTTCCGACCTCGCCATCACGTCCTAATACGCAAGACCGTGGCCTGGGGCACAATGACTTGCATTTTCAGATCAGCCTGAAAACACAGTTGATGAACCTGTCAGACTGGTTGCCTAAAAACCAGTGGGTGCAAAGTGCGCGTTTGTGGGGGGCTTATACCCAGCAATCATTCTGGCAGGTATATAACGAAGAGCAGTCGCGCCCCATGCGGGATCACAATTATTCGCCCGAGTTGATTTTATCGTTGGGCTTGAACAAACCAGCAGAAGAAAACAGTTGGCTCAATGCCATGCCTAATATGCTCAATGTGGGCCTGGTGCACGAGTCTAATGGCCGCTCGCAACCACTATCGCGCAGCTGGAACCGCGTCTATTTGCAGGGTGGCTGGCAACTCAATGAGCGCTATAGTTTGCTGGTTCGCCCATGGTGGCGCATTCCTGAAAGCAAATCGGATAACGATAACCCGGATATCAGCAAATATATGGGTTATGGCGATGCGATTTTGCGCTGGGATAACGAGGCCAATACCACGGCTGCCAGTGTCACCTTGCGTAACAATATGCGTAGCGATAACAAAGGTTATGTGAAGTTTGATGTGCAGTACAAACCGCTCAAAAGTGAGAGCGTGCGTTTTTACGCCATGCTGGCCAGTGGTTATGGTGTCTCGCTACTGGATTATAATCAGGCGCAAACCATGTTTGGCATCGGCTTTGCCATTGGTGAATAATTAATTGAGTAATTTATTAGCGCTATCAATATGCGTCCGTTAACCGCCACTTTCCAACGCTTCCTGGCTTCTGAGCAAGCCAGCAGTATCCTGTTGTTGCTGGTCACAGTGCTGGCGCTGGTCATTGCCAACAGCGTGCTGGCTGAGCACTATCATCATTTCTGGCATCACCAATGGTTGGGTTTAAGCCTTGAAGAGTGGGTCAATGATGGCTTGATGGCAATCTTCTTTTTGCTGATCGGGCTGGAGCTCAAACGCGAGTTGTATGTAGGGGAGTTATCCAGCGTCAACAATGCCTTGCTGCCAACCATTGCGGCGATGGGTGGCATGATCGTGCCGGCCTTCATTTTCTGGCAATTCAACCACGGCACTGCCTACCAGGCAGGCGTCGGCATTCCAATGGCGACGGATATCGCCTTTGCACTAGGTGTGTTGTCAATATTGGGCAAGCGCGTGCCTGCACCGCTCAAGGTATTTCTGGTGGCGTTTGCCGTGATTGATGATTTGGGCGCCGCTATCATGATCGCGGTGTTTTACACCGCCTCTATTTCATGGCCGCACCTGCTGGCCGCATTGGCTGTGCTGGCTTTGCTGTTTGCGCTCAACCGTTGGCGAGTGCTCGGCATGATTCACTACGTGCTGGGCGGGGCATTCATGTGGTGGCTGACACTCAAGTCGGGTGTACATGCGACGCTGGCAGGCATCGTACTGGCGTTTGCCATTCCCTTCCATCGCAACCCGGATGATGAGCATTCGCCTTCGCATCAATTGGAACATGCCTTACACCTGCCGGTGGCTTTCTTGATCCTGCCGGTTTTTGCCTTTGCCAACACCGGTGTGCAGGTGGCGGCAAATAGCATGAATGCCGTATTTTCACATAGCGGCAGTCTGGGGATTATTCTCGGTTTGCTGATTGGCAAACCGGTCGGGATTACGCTGGCCGTGGTAGCGGCTATTGTGACGGGTGTTTGCAAACTACATCCGCCTTTGCGTTTACCGCATGTGATTGGCGCAGGCATGCTGGGTGGTATCGGCTTTACCATGTCGATTTTTATCACCAACCTGGCTTTTAGCGAGATGGCGGATGCGATCAATCTCTCCAAAATGGCGATACTCACGGGCTCGCTGCTTTCCGGGTTGGCAGGCTGGTTATGGCTAAGCGTGGTGTTAAGGCAGGGTGCAGTGAATGAAGCCTCCACTAAGTAAAATCATGAGGTGCTTTTAGGGATGCTGCGCAAGCATTTCGTGGCTGGTCTGCGTATAGTTGTGTCTAACGAGATGTAACAACTTAACCAAGGAGACTATCATGTGGACTAAACCAGCTGCTACTGAAATGCGTTTTGGCTTTGAAGTGACAATGTACGTCATGAACAAGTAATTCAAGCGTTAACTTGCATATCAATAAACCCGACACTAGGTCGGGTTTATTGTTTCTGGCTGTTGCATTCAATGTTATGCATTGAGGTTAAAAGTTTAGACACTAATCGACTTTTCAACGCTGTCACCCGTCGCCACCATTGTGTAACGCTTCAAGTCCTTGTCTGGATGCTCCACCGCAAAACGCGTTTTGCCTATTCTATAACCATCCTCTATGTTTTGCGCCAGCACATTGGCTTCCCAGATCAGATCGCTTTGCTGGGGAACGCTTTGCCATACGCTTAGGTAAAATATTGCCATTCCATGCCTTTCTGATTGTCGTTTACACACGAGCACTACCCTCTCGCACCAGGGTTCATCATAAGCAGTTCGCTTCAAAATGGTGTAGGCGCCAGCTGAGTTTATTGCCAGATAATCTAGAGCCGTCTTTACTGGCGCAGGCCATCTTCTGATTCCTACAGCAAACTCAGTCAGCGTGCGCTAGCCAGTGCCATTGCAACACGGCAGACTGAAGTTTCATTGTTTGCCGCGTGAGCGGGATAGGAAGCGCCATGATTGATGCTAAAGAAATTAAAGCCGATATGCCTGTCACTACCGCACAGGCGGAACACTTTGCCGTAGTCGACCATCTCGAAAGTGACGATGTCATCAAACTCAAAAAGGATGAAGCCGGTGTTCACCACTACATCCCTGTGAGCTGGGTGGTGTCTACTGAAGGCGGTATTGTGAAAATCAACCGTACGCTGGCGCAGATCACCAATGACTGGGAAGCAGATTAATTTTCAGGCATGGTGCGGCTGAGGTTTCAGATAGGGGCATTCCTATTGAGTCGCATCCGTTGTCGTGTAATTTTGCAGCACCACCTGGATAAATTGATTTGTTCTGTTTCTGGCCTCTACATGTTGACGCCATAGTTCTTCAACGATTTTTAACTCCTCTGCCGTTGGCAGGCAACCATTCCCCCGTAAAAAAGAATGCATTTTGTCGTCAATAATCGCCTGCCGGACTTTTGCTTTTTTAAGGGATTCTGCCCATTCATTGGTTAACTGATCCCACTTCTCAGAACGATGGCTCACTTGGATCTCCTCTGATTATTCAAGCACGTGATATGCGTGATCAAAACGCGTAAACGAAGCCCCGTCAGTCAGACGAGGCTTCGGGGGTGGCTAATAAAGCCGTTGAGTTGAATGGTGCCGGTATGACTAATGTGCGGCGGCTTCTGCACGTGCGGCATCGCGCAGTTGTTTTACTTGGTCATGATTACGCTTGGCACCTTCAAGCTGGCGCACCACCACAAAGCGGATATGTGTCGGCAAGTCTTTTTCAGCCGCTTTGCGATAAGCAGCCAAGGCGACATCTTCGCCACGCTCGGTTTCGTTTAAAACGGCCACGGTATCGTTACTGGTCAGTGCCGTTTTAATGGCAATCCAGCGTCTGTGCAAGGCACCACCCAGGCTAGTGGATGATGCAGGCTCGCCACCCAGTGAGTGCACCAGCTCTTGTAACTCCTGTACGCTGGCAGCCACCTCTTGTGACCGGCGCAAAAAGAATGTTTTAAGTTGCGGTTCATCTACATGCTCTGCCGAAGAACGAAAGCCTTCTTCGCCATCTTTCGATACTTCGATCAAATCATTCAAGGTAGAAATCACATCGTCATTGTCTGCCATGGTAAGTCTCCAAATTGTCTATTAAATGTGTGGAAGTAAATGTATTCAGAAACTTTAGTATGCTCGTGGCTGTATGTCGGCAGCATCGGATGAATCCGCAAATATCTGTAGGAATTACTTTATCCATCGTTGGACTCAATGGCATTGCATCTTCCTACAGCCAAATCAGCCTAGGCCTTGTGGCGTAGTGTGATGGCCTGTTTTTTAATAAACAGATATTCACTTTTTTCGTTTCAAGGAGCGCTGCATGAATCCTATCCATTTATTTAATTACGTGTCACCAAAGCGGGGTGAGGCAAAATCTCTGCTGGCCGAAAAGCCCAGCGTATCGCAACTCATGCTGTTCTATGTCTTGCCGTTATCGTTGATTCCCTGCGTGATGATGTATCTGCGGCTATATCACAATTACCCAAAATTGTTTTTTGATAACCTGCCTGGTAACCGTTTGCTGATGGTGAGTGCCGAGTTGCTGTTCTTGCAATTGGGCGTGTTGTTGGTGATGGCCTGGATTACGCAAAACCTGGCCGAGATGGTTAATATCAAGCCTGATTTTCGTGACTCCTTGCTGATTATGACGATAGCCACCACGCCGCTATGGCTGACGTCACTGTTTTATATTGTGCCCAGTTTAAGTTTCAATGTGGTTGTGCATGGAGTAGCCGTATTGGCATCGGTGCTACTGGTGTATCGAGGTGTGCGCTATATTTTTGGGATCCGCGAACGCGGGGCGCTGGTCACACTCAGCATGGCGATTGTGTGTACCGCCGGGCTGGGATTTGCGGTGATTTTGATCGGCTCGCTGATTTCATGGGAAGCTATTGAGCAATTGCAGTTTGCCGTTAAGAAATTGTAATCAGGCCACCTCCCTGGCTGATTTGCTGGTAGCCCCCGCCACGGGGGCCAGATGGTATTTGAGCGCGTAGTAAATCAGTGCAGCATTATTGAGCACGTGCATTTTTTTGAGGATCTTCGATCGAAACACACTGACAGAGCCTGGCGCAATCTCCAGTTCCATCGCGATTGAATTCACGGCCTGGCCTTTAATCAATTTGAAAAATACCTGCAGCTCACGCAGTGACAAACGTTCATGCAGCATGGGCTCGCTGTTGGCAGCCATTTGCTGATGCTGAGGCGAAACATAGGCTTGTCCGCGGGCGATGGCATTGATAGCCGGAATCACTTGCGCGCTGTCTGTCGTGTAAGACAAATAACCCGCGCAACCCAGCCGGATAAAATGGATCATGCGCTCGACCCGTTCACTGCCGTTGATAATGAGGACAGGCAGGTCAGGAAAAGCTTGCTTGAGGTCGCAGAATACTTCCAGGCCATTGGTTTCCGCTGCGGACACATCCAAAATGATGACATCGTAGGTATGCTCGCGGATTTTCAACATGGCGTCATGCACACTGCCAGCCTCATCGGCCAGGTGCACGCTATGGTCGTCATTGACCAGTGCCTTTAATGCGCAATGGCTCAGCGCATGGCCGTAGATTAACAATATATTTTTCATGGCTTGTTATCCATTTCAAGCCTAGTAAGGCTAATTTTGTGCGATTTTGCGATTGCCTTTCACGTGCCAGATCACATTGCCGACGTCATCTGCCACCAGCAGGTAGCCTCTTTTATCGAGTAGCACATTGGCAGGACGTCCTTGTGCGGCGCCATCCTCCTGCTGGATGTCAGTCAGCACATCCATTGGTGTTTTCGCCAGTTTTTCCTGCGCTGCCGGTCGCATCAATATCGTTTGATCAGCCGTTTCAGGATCGGATGTTTGTGTCATCTGTGTTTGCCCTGCCTGGTAGGGGAACAGGAGCAGTGCCTCGGCATTGGCGACATAAAATGTGTCGCCCACCAGCGCCACGCCCAGCGGGGCAGCGATATCCTTGATAAACACATGGCGTTCGTCAGCGATGCCATCGCCATCATTGTCACGCAGCAGGGTAATCTGGTGCTGGCTACCTGCCAGCTCCTCTGCTTCATGCATCCATTTGCTGGCGATCCAGTTTTTCAGGCTAAACGCTGTATTTTTAGGCTGGGGATAACTCTCTGCCACCAGAATGTCGCCATTGGGCAAAGCATACAGCCAGCGCGGGTGATGCAAGTCATTGGCAAAAGCAACCACATTCGTGCCTGGCGTTGAAATCGACTTTTTGCCTTCTGGTACGCGCATGGTTTCTGCCGCCTGCGTGGTTGGAAACCAGCCTGACTGGCTGATAGATGCGTTAGAGACGGTGCGCATTCCTGGCGATTGTAGTAGTTTTGATGGTTGCGAATAACTGCTGAATGCCAGCATACAAACCGCGGCAGTGAGTAGGCGTCGCTGAGGGGAGGTTGTGAGTATGTTGGGCATCTGGCTATTTCCTGGTTGGTTAAGATTATCTGCGTGTCGCCAGCATCTGGTGCATGCCGGTCACGCCCTGTTCGAACTGGATGGCGCTAGCAGTCATAGCCAGACGCCAAATACGGTAAGTACGCTCCCCCATGCTGGCAGCAATCGACGCATGTTGCGCCTCCAGGTTTGCCAGCCACTGGCGCAAGGTCATCACATAGTGTCGACGCAAGCCCTCTACATTAAATACATCAAACCTGGCGCTATCCATATGTTGTAACAGATGGGCGAAAGAGGTTAACTCGCCTGCCGGGTATAGCTGACGGTTGATAAAGGCGGTGGAGGCGTCTTGCTGGCCAGCCGGATTTTCCGCCGTGATCACATGGCTCAAAAATAACCCGCCGGGTTTGAGTGCTGCGTGTACCTTGGCTAGGAAGTCCGGATAATGCGCTGCGCCTAGATGGTCGGCAATGCTGATGCAAGCTGCTTTGTCGTAACTGCCCAGCGCAGGCAGTGTGCGATAGTCCGCCAGCTCTATCTTGACCAGATGCGTCAGGCCTTGTTGTTGCACTTGTTTGAGTGCATACGCATATTGCGTTGGGTTATGTGTGATGCCGTGTACAAATACCCCGTAATGCTTGGCCGCCCAGCAGGCCAGTGTGCCCCAGCTGCAAGCAATATCCAGTAGCGTGTCACCATGTTGCAAATGCAGTTTCTGGCAGATCAGTGTTAACTGTGTTTGCTGCGCTTGCGCCAGGGTGTGTGTTGGGCTTGCGAAATAAGCACACGAGTGCAGCATCTGTTCACCCAGCCAGCGCTGATAAAAGTCCTCAGGCACATCGTAACTGAGTGCAATGCCATGTGAGGAGGGAACGCTTGCGGATTGAGATTGTGTCGGGGAGTGAGGTGTGTGGGCAGTGTGTTCGGGTAACGCCTGTTGGTTATTGGCCAGGGTCAGTGCCCGGAAGACCAGGCCTAGTTTTTCATGCAGCGGCAAAGATAGAGATTCGAAATGTTCACGCAACTGCATGGCGGCATGAAAGTCCCCCTGAATCTGTACTTCACCTGAGCAATAGGCCTCCACCAGGCGTTTAGGCTTGCTAAACCATACCATGTCACGTAATACCGATGCCTGTTCCAGGCAAAAGGTAAACGCTGGTGCGCCGTCGCCGATCGTCAGCATACTGCCGTTCCACAAGCGCACGGCAAAGGCCACTGGGTAGTCCTGAAACAAACGGTTCAGAATATAGTGCGCCTGAGTAGTGTCGCCACTTTCGGCTGCTTGCTCCAGCGGCAATGGCATGGCTAAAGCATTAACGGGATAACTACTCATGGCGTACTCCTACTCAAAAAGCTTATTTTTAATATGGGCTGGCATCAGCATGCATATGGTTTTCTGATCCCAATGCGCGGCCCTGGCAGATGAATACCATCTGCCAGCAGTGTAAAAATGAAGCCGATGACCAAGTATCGGGCAGGGGCTGATTGTGTTGTCAGACCAGTCTGACACAAAGGGTTTTCACCCGTGGCAACTCCTACAGCCGAATCAGTTGACTGCCGACGGCGACGCGGTATTTGCGGCCATACAATGCATGATGCAGTTGTATCTTTCTTATATTTTAAGGAGAAGACAGTATGCAAAAGACACTTACCTGGATGTTATTGGCTGGCTCATTGTGTTGCAGTGTGTGGTCGGGAAATGCTTGGTCTGCGCCGCCAGTGAACAATGCCGTACCGCCTTGCGAAGATGCCGCCATTTCAAATAAACCGTCCTGCAATATCGATTCTGACAGCGTCAATGTGCCACCGAAAATGCCACATGAGCGTGGTGTCATCGTCCCGCCAGAGGTGCCAGCTGAAGGTTTGCCTAACCGGGATAAACGGCGCCAGAACAGTCAGCCGCGGCCCGATCCGCGCGAGCCTGTCCCACCCGCCACGGACAATCATTTAAAGAATTAATGTTGCTGAGGCTAAAGAATTAATGTTGCTGAGGCCAGATTTGGTCACGACCAAGGAGAACGTTATGGAAGTTGTTGAAGATAAAATCAATCCGCCGCAGCACCAATATGTGCAGCCCGGCCGGGAAGAAGATATGCATCCCCAGCCCCAATATATTGAAGCGGAATACGCCGGCAGCGATAAGCTCAAAGCTAAAGTGGCCATTATTACCGGCGGTGATAGCGGCATAGGCCGTGCCGTGGCTGTGCATTTTGCGGTAGAAGGGGCGGATCTCGTGATTGTGTACCTGGACGAGCACAAGGATGCGGCAAAAACGAAACAACTGGTGGAAGCCTATGGTAGCCAATGCTTGTTGATTCCAGGTGACGTGTCAGACGAGCGGTTCTGTGAGCAAGTTGTGCGCGACACGCTGCTGCAGTTTGGCCAATTGGATATTGTCATCAACAATGCCGCCCAGCAGTTTCCGCAGACCAGTATTGTGGAAATCAGCCAACGGCAGTTGGAACATACCTTCAGGACCAATATTTTCTCCATGTTTTATATGGTGAAGGCAGCCTTGCCGCATCTGCCGAAAAAAAGCCATATTATCAATACTGCGTCGGTGACGGCTTATCGTGGTAGCCCTGAGCTGCTGGATTATTCGGCCACCAAGGGCGCCGTGGTGTCATTTACACGCTCATTATCGCGACAGTTGGTGCATAAGGATATTTACGTCAATGCCGTGGCACCAGGGCCTGTATGGACCCCGCTAATCCCCGCCAGTTTTGATGAACAAAAAGTCAGCGAGTTTGGTCACCAGGTGCCGCTGAAACGCCCCGCACAACCAAGTGAAATTGCGCCCGCCTATGTGTTCTTGGCCAGCCAGGCATCGTCATATATGACCGGGCAGGTGATACACCCGAATGGTGGTGAAATTATTAACGGTTAATTGACCACTTCCCTAGTCGAAGTAAGCCTGGTGTATGCCAGGCTTTTTTACGCCGATTATTTCCTGGCGTGACGTCCGAATTCTCCTACAGCAAATTCCGCCTTTGTTACATGGGCGCACATTTTCCTTTTATTCATAATGGGTTGCGTCATCAATCGCGTTAATAACACAATTATTAGGAGAACGACATGAATCACAAGCTTGGCTTAGGCCTGTTGGTATTAGTTGCTGGACTTTCCGCCTGTGATAAACAGGCATCGACTACTGGCGCCGCCGGAGAATCTACTGCTGGAGCGTCTGCAAGTGGTGAGGCCATTAAGTTCGTTAAAACACAAGATGGTTCTCCGCTGGAAATCAAGGCAGAGCTGTTCGATACCCCTGCCGCCAAAGAATTTTTAGCCACCGGTAAAAACCCCTATGTGGGCAAGGAAGATGCGATTGCCCAAGGTAAAAAAACCTTCCAGCTTTATTCCTGTACGCAATGCCATGGTCCGGACGCCGGTGGACAGGTCGGGCCAGCGCTGACCGGGCCGAATTATAACTACGCTAAAGATGCCACGAATAAAGGCATGTTTGAGACGGTCTGGAATGGCACCAACGGCGGGATGGGCGCTAAAGGCAAGGGCTTGATGGATCCCTCAGACCCAAACAACGGTATTACCCCCGACGAGTTGCTGAAAGTCATTGCCTGGATACGTAGCCATGGCAGCCTGACTGGCAATGAAGATGCCGCTTCATAATTTATCCTACAGCTTTTTTGTAAAGACACTGACATACAGCTGTTAACCACATCATTAGCATGAGTCTAAGCCTGCCACATCTGGCAGGTGACTTTAAAACTTTATGAGGATGCGATGATGAAAAAATTACTTTCAATACTATTAGCCAGTACGTTTTTATGTTCAATGACGGTTGCTTTTGCGGCACCAGCAGACAACGCGCCGCCCGCACAGCAGCAAAAAAATCAGGTACCTGATACGCACCAGAACGGCGATTATCTGGAGCCACAACCTGACAATAATAATGCGGCGACCACTGGTAGCAGCGATACGCAGGGTCGGCAGGGCAGTGCTAATAAACAGTCCAAGCCGGGCAACGTTGAAAAAAGCAAACGTTTTCATGAAAAGCCCCAAGATGGCGGCACCGGCGTGAAACAGTAATGGGCCACATCAGTCGATTGCCCTGCATGGCTTAAGTTGTGTTTAAGTCTGCAGGGCAGGGTGACTAAGTTCGGAGTATTCTTAAACGCTACTAAGCTGGAGAAAGCCATGACTGAAAAAGACCTGAAGTTATGTATGGAGCTGTGCAAAAAATGTGCAGACACGTGCGAAAGCTGTGCAATCGCCTGTGAAACTGAGGCCAACCCGATGTTGCGAACCTGTATTGAACTGGATATGGATTGCGCGGATTTCTGTCGCCTGACGGCTTCATTTATTGCGCGCCGCAGCGACTTTGTTGAATTGGTTTGCCAGGACTGTGCGGAAATTTGTACCGCCTGTGCCGATCAATGCGAGCAACATGCCTCTGACCATTGCCGTGCGTGCGCGCAGGCCTGTCGCAGTTGTGCAGAGGCATGCCTGAAGGTGGGCTCTGCTGCATTCGCATAATATGCAAATGATCTCTCTTCGCTTCTATGAGCAGGTGGCGATGCCTGAGTGCAAGCCACCTTGCACGCAGTGTATTTAACCAGCTTGCTTAACCGTAAGTTTCAATATAATAAACTCGGCAGGCCTTACTGCAGCCATGCCAATTTCAACCCGCATCAAGCCTTGCGCAATATCATTTGCCGTCATGGTTTTGCCCAGGCCGATATTCACAAAAAATGCCTGTTCCGGTTTACTGCCTTGCAACGCCCCTTGCCGCCACAACAAGATTAAAAAGTTTTCCACCATGGCTTGCGCACGCACCCAGGTATTGGCGTCGTTAGGCTCAAACACCATCTGCTGCAACCCTTGGCTAACGGATGCTTCTACCCAGCTAAACAATCGTCGCACAGGAATATAGCGCCACTCATTGTCGTTACCCGCCAGTGTTCTCGCTCCCCATATCTGCGTGCCTTTGCCCGTAAATTTGCGGATGATATTGATCGATTTGCCAGCGTCCACATCCACGTTGTAATCCTGTTGCTGTGTGCTGGTGAGGTTAAGCACTGGCCGTATCACCTCGTTAAGTGACACATTGGCGGGCGCCTTCCATACGCCACGCTTCTGGTTGACCGCGGCATACACGCCCGCGACGGCACCCGTAGATGGTAAGGTATTTAAAGCGATATTCGCAGCATCTATCCATTGTTTGGCGAGCATATATTGTGCGTATAGCTTTTGGTTGAGCGACGCTAATTGCGCCTGGGATTCAGGCGTCGCCTTGACTAACCCGGCAGCGTGTATTTCTGCGATAAGCGCCTGCATACCTTGGTCCTGGGTGAGTTGCTCAGCACTGACCACACGGTCATCACTTTTATATTTAAACACCAACTGGTTAAAGTCGGTTGTTCTTGCCAGACTGGTCACCAGCCACGGACCATAGGCTGCACCATATTTCAGGTGATCCATGCCCAGGCTTTGCCTGAAACGCGCGGCTTCGGTGGCGAAGTCAGCCGGATTATGTTGCAGACGCAAATCAAACAACGCAAACCGGTTTTGTACCTGTGCACATTGCGCCAACGCAGCCGCCTCCAGCGCATGTTTCTCATGGCACAGGGCGACCTCTGGCATGGCGATCAGTGTTGGTAGCGGGTCTGTCTCTATGGCGTTTAAACCGGCTGCCAATGTGGCTGCTGAAATCTGGTCGTTGTAATTGCCGACGGAGACGATCACGCACGGACCGCCGCCATTGGCAAAAAACAGCCGCACGCTGTCATAGAGATAAAAAGGTTGATCGACCGTAGCGTCAATCACTTGGTTTTGCGCATCTAGCCACAGCGTTACCGCCGACCTGGCTGCGCCACCAAACAGGCGTTCATAATCCAGTAAGGAGTTGATTTGTGTGGCGACGAACGATAATGACACACCTTGCCTATCCGCTTTTTCGGTATAGCCTATCAATGCCGGGATTGCCGTTTCCAGGGTTGGAATACTGGGCGGGAGCTTGCTCACTTCTTCAATATAAACGCCGGGCGTTTTATAAATAGCCATGATTGATGTCCCCGAATGTGGCACACGTGATGACAACAGAGTTCAAGCCATTATAGGCTGTTTAGCGTAGCAGGGGAGAGTGAGTCAAGAGGGGCGTAGAACGTAAAACTACCCATAGGAATCGCGCTGATTCCTATGGGCAAGGTCATGTGCAGAACACTTATTGTGCAACCACAATATCGTCTTTCACGGCAGTCACACCTTTCACATTTTTAGCCAACAGCACTGCTTTGTCTGCTTCAGCTTTCGATTTCACCACACCAGACAATTGCACCAGGCCATTGCTGTCGGTTTCTACTTTAATGTCTGTCGCACTCACCGCTTTGTCTTTGGCAAACGCTGTTTTCACTTTGGCGGTGATCACAGAGTCTTCAACCTTGGTGCCAATCGAGTCACCATCCGCCGCAAAACCAGCCATAGGCAATGTCAAAGCACTTACTAATAACAGAGATTTGAATGTGTTTTTCATGATGATTCCTTGTTTGATTAATTTATGGAGGTTTCATTATTCAGGCATCACGAAAAGTTAGGAATACAGCGCATTCTGATCCTGGCGTAGGAGTCCACTGACGATCACTTGGCGTTGAGTGTGTTTATGATTTTGGTTTGGTCAGCGCAATCGGCTCAATATCACGACAAATGTTTTCCAGTTGGTGTGCAATTTGGTGTATGAATTTTTCAGATGTGTTTTCTGGTCGTTGCGCATTAAAGTAGCGCTCGGGGTTCTTGCCATTGATGACGGCAATTTCTGAGCGTTGAGTATGCGTCACGTACCAACCAGGCAGGGCGATCACGGCCTTTACGGTCACAGCCTCACCAACGGCATGACTTAACCACTGTTGCAAAGATTGCGCTTGGCGCGTTGCCTGTTCAGCAGGCTTCTCTTCGCTCCAACCGGGAAAACGCAGTCGCTTTCCGTCGAAATTAACCCTATGTTGATGGCCGCCATTCTTGAACAGCGGCTTTGATCGCCCTTTAGTTTCAATCGCATATACGCCGGTTTTACCAACCACCACATGGTCAATATTAAAGCTGCTGATTGTATTTTTCAGCGTGACATCGTGAAAAACGTGATAACCATGTCGCATCAGCGTATTGAGCTCTTGGCCTACCGCCAGCTCAGCATCGTAGCCCAGTCGCAATTTTTCACGTAGTTTGATCAGCTTGATTAATTTGAACAGGATATAGCCGAAGAAGATCACGCCGGTGATAATCCCTAGTATCAGGGGATGTTTAACCGAAGGGAGATTTGAATAATACGCGTAAATAAATAATGAAATCATCGGCGGCAGCATAAGGTACATACCTAATTCGCTATCTACATCAGATAATCGCGCTTTAACTGACTCTCCTGCACTTCGTAGCAGGTACTGGGTGATTGGATTTTTTCTTCTGGCCGAGGATCGTTTTTTTGAATAAATCACAATCATTAAAATAACCGAGAAAGGCGCCAGGCAAATCGCCATGGTGATTAAGGCTGTCGACAGGGGTGAAGTGAACATATTAAATATGATTGTTAAAGAAAGTTATCTTATCTGAAGGGCTTCCAAAAGTCGATTGGGCGTTGATCGATATTTACGATGGAGCACTTTGAGATACCATAGCGCTAAATTCAAACTACTTAATCGTCAAGCATGCAATTACATACTCAAACGCTAGGCCAGGGCCAACCACTGGTTTTATTACACGGGCTATTCGGTTCGGCTGATAACTGGGGCAGCATTGCCAAACATTTTTCACAGCACTACCAGGTCATCAGCGTCGATTTACGCAATCACGGCCGTTCGCCGCACAGTGATTCACAAACCTATGCCGAGATGGCCGGCGACTTATTAGAAACACTCAATGCGCTCGGTGTAGATCAGGTGCATCTGCTTGGCCACTCTCTCGGTGGCAAAGTCGTCATGCAATTTGCCACGCAGTATCCCGAAAAAGTAAGCAAACTCATTGTGGTGGATATGGCCATGCGCACTTACCCTGACAGGTACACCCAGTTGATGGATCATATGCTGGCAGTTAATCTCAGCCAAATGGCATCACGTAATGAGGTGGATCATGCCTTAAAGGATGCGATCGCTAATGTGAGGGTGCGGCAGTTTTTGCTCACTAACCTGGTTAAAAATGAAGCACAGTTGCAATGGCGAATTAACCTGCCAGCGCTCAAAGCGAATTACGCGACATTGATTGCAGCGCTTGCCGTACATTTTGACCCGCCTAGTTTGTTTATTCGTGGTGAACGTAGCGATTATGTGCAAGACAGTGATATTACTGAACTGCAACAGCATTTCCATCAGGCTGAATTTGTCACCTTGCCAACCGACCATTGGGTGCATGCCGAGCAACCGCAATTATTTATCCAGGCGGTTGAAGCCTTTCTTGCTTGAGTTGTATGTATCCAGAAACCATCAGGCCACACTTTAGTGGCCTGATCTCGCCGATTTATAAAGTCACTACTGGAAAATCAATCTCCGTCTGGGCGATATGGTTGGTGTAGTTGGTCAAGGTGTTTAACGCGACATGGGCAATCACCTCCAGAATCAGGCCATCATCCACACCCGCTAAATGCGCTTCGATAAAGTCCTGGTCAGAAATTACGCCGCGCTGTTGCACAATTTTCACTGCCAGTTTCAATAAGCCAGCCGTCACTGCATCAGTTGCTTCAGCTTTACGTGCGGCCTGAATCGCTTCAGTATTAAGACCTGCCCCTTTGGCAATCAGGCTATGTGCCGACAAGCAATACTGGCAATTATTGGCCTGACCAATCGCCAGCGCCAGTGACTCTCTCTGTTTTGCGCTTAAGCGGCCTTTGGTCACCCCTTCGCTCAAACCCAGGTAAGCATTTAAGGCCACAGGCGCTTGTGCCAAGGTGGCAATCAAGTTAGGCACTTTGCCCAGTTTTGTTTTCACTGCATCCAGTGTTGCATTGACTTCTGCGCTAGCAGTTTCGCGGTTGATAGTTTGAATACGTGCCATGATGAATCTCCTTGTCTGGTTAATTAAGACGCTTTGTGCGTTGGAGATATCATGCAATACTCGTGATTATCAAAGGTCTCGTTATGTTGATCAGGAGTATCGTTTGGATCCATTGTTGCCACTATTGAATCAAATCTCGCTCTCAGCGCAGGTGTTTTTTACCGGCGATCTTTGCCAGGTGGTGAATTTTGATGGGACGGGGCAGGTGGGCCATATTCATTTGCTGCGCGCCGGACAGCTCGACCTGATGTTCAGGGGCAAGCCGCTCGCCCGTATAGATCAGCCCAGCGTAGTGTTCTTCCCCAAACCAACCATTCATGTGCTCACACCAGTGGCGGGTGAGCCATGTGAACTGGTATGCGCCATGATTGATCTCGGTGCCAAGGTACGCAGTCCGTTGGCAACGGCATTGCCTGAATTTGTGATTGTGCCCTTGAGTGATATGCAGCAGATTGCGCCCACCTTGCAGCTATTGTTTCATGAAGCATTTGCGCAAGACTTGGGGCGGCAGCCCGCGCTAGATAGGCTGGCAGAATATTTCCTGATCCAGATTTTGCGGCATGTGATTCAACATGGCCAGTTGCAACAAAGCATTTTTGCCGCACTCGCAGAGCCGCGCTTGGCACAGGCAGTCAAAGCCATGCACGAAAATCCTTCCCATCCGTGGACACTGGAAACCCTGGCCGATGTCTCTGGCATGTCACGCGCCAGGTTTGCCGCCAATTTTAAAACGACAGTAGGCACCACACCACTGGATTATCTTACCGACTGGCGGCTTTCGATTGCGCAAAACCTGATCCGGCAGGGCAAGCCACTCAAAAGCATCGCCACCCAAGTGGGTTACCAAAGCTCAGCCGCATTCAGCCGCGTATTTGCAAAACGGCTAGGCACCACGCCAACGGAGTGGCAATAATCATGTTGCTCAAACTTTATTTAAAAATATTTCAGCCTTCATACAATATTTCCATTTGTGAAACGTCTTCACAGCATGGATATACATTTAGAAAACAATTTACTCACAACGCAGCACTATTTGGCACAGCGTGATATGGCCCAGCAAGATTCGGTGATCACAGAAACATTCAATAAAGAAAAAGCCAGGCTGCGCAATTTCATCCGCAAAAGCGTACCGAATGCCGGTGATGCAGATGATATTTTGCAGGATGTGTTCTATGAGTTTGTTTCAGCTTACCGCCTGCCTGAGCCGCTGGAACAAGTCGGTGCGTGGTTATATCGTGTCGCAAGAAACCGCATTATCGATCGCTTTAGAAAGCAAAAGCAGGAAGTCACCCTAGAGCATGACGAAGATGACGATGCACTCTGGCTGGAATCGATACTTTCAGTTGAAACCGAAACCCCGGCGTCAATTTATGAAAGAAAAATGCTGGTTGAGCACGTGATTGCAACGCTGAATCAATTACCAGTTGAGCAACGGCAAGTGTTTATTGCACATGAGTTAGATGGCAAAAGCTTTAAACAAATTGCCGCAGAAACAGGTGTTGCTATCAACACCTTATTAGCAAGAAAACGGTATGCAGTGACTTTCCTCAGAGAGCAACTGCATGCCAGTGACTAATCGTATTAATAACCGAATTATTGGAGAGATGAATGAGAAATTGTAAAAGTAAATGTGCTGCATTCGCGGCGTTAGCTGTAGTCTGCATCGCGGCCTTATCTTATGTGGTCATGCTGTTGTGGAATCACGTGGTCGTTTCATTGGCCGATGGCATTCACGCAATTGATTACTGCCACGCAGTCGGCTTGTTGATTCTGAGCAGGATTCTGTTTGGCGGATTTAGAGGTCGTCATGGGCATCACCATAAGCATTGTGGTAGTGAAGCCATGACAGCAGATGAACAAGAGAAAGTACGTTGTGGTTTATTCAGCCGATTTAGATCTAAAAAAGACGCTGAATAGTGACAGCAAATTTTTCTAAGTAAACTGTCAGCCATCCCAGCCCGCAGCCTTGCAGGCTGGGTTTTATTCGCAGGGGGCGGCTGCATTTATAAATAGTGCTTAAACTCGTTACTGTCTTTAGTAAGTAACTGCATCAGCTTGGGATGAATAAACAATTTTTCTTTTGTCATGGGCGCTTCAATCAACACCCCAATGTCTACTAATTGCTTTAAATACACAGAGGCCGATTGCCGTTTAGCAATCCCTGCATCCACCAGGCTGCTAATTCGGCAGTAAGGCAGCTCAAAAATTAAACTCACTAATTCGTGGCTATAAATTTTAGGCAGTTTCTGTCGCACAAACGCTACCGTGTGCTCATTGAGCGCCTTCAACGCTGCAATTTTAGCCGTTGTCCAAATGGCGGTTTCCTCAATTCCTTTAAGAATATACAGAATCCAAGCCTCCCAATTTTGCTCGCGCGTGACTTGTAGTAATAGCCGGTAATATTCAGATTTATGTTGAATAATGTAGCGGCTTAAATACAAAATTGGCAATGTCAGCAGGCCTTCCTGAATCAAAAACAAACTATTCACAATGCGGCCTGTTCTACCGTTGCCGTCGGTAAATGGGTGAATAGCCTCAAACTGATAATGCGAGACCGCCATACGAATCAAGGGGTCAATATCTACTTGGGTGTGTAAAAACTGCTCCCAATTAGCGAGCATGGTCCGCAACACATCTTCACCCACTGGCGGCGTATAAATCACTTCGCCTGTTTTATGGCTGCTGAGTGCCGTGCCAGAGACTTTGCGCACATTCATTTGCACACCTTTAATCTGCGTACAAATTTCTTCAATCGTTCGTGTGTTTAATGGATGCTGATTCAGTACCCGAAATCCCTCAAATAATGCGCGGCTATAACGCAAAGCCTCTTTCGTGGCAGGGTCGGCTTGAGCCTCATTACGCAAGTGTTGAAAAAGCTTATCAGTCGTCGTGACAATATTCTCAATTTCAGAGCTTGCCCCAGCTTCAAGCAGTGGCAAGGTATTAATCAGCACTGCTTGATTAGGGATTAACTCCGCAGCCTGTTTGAGCTCAGCCAAAGCCGCACGCGCAGTAATACACTGCTTTAATATAGCCTTAGTCTCAATATCTACTTGAGGTGGCAGGGAGGGTAAAGATAAATAAGGCTGGTCTGGCTGCCATGCTTGTACGTTCATACGCATGCCTTTATGTTTGCAATTGTGAATTTTATCGACACATATTGAGTGTATGTCGATGCTATCGACACGTCAATATTTTGTGTCGATATTTTTAACTTTCATCGACACATGGTGCGGATGTGTCGATATTCTTAAAAAACTGCTTAAAAACATAACTAACGCTGTGCTTTGACTTGGGCCGACCGCAAGGCGCACTGTTCTGAACTGAATTTAATCTGACAGATACCCTAAAAATTCGGTCACTGTCGATCAGATGTGAGTTAGTACAGCTAATTGATGCTGCAGCCAGTTTGCTTCACTTGACTCGCCAAGTGATCAATAAATGCACGCACCACTGGCGGCAGCCCGCGCCGGGTGGTGAATACAATGTGCAGAATGCCCAAGGTCGTTCTCCACTCCGGGAACACTCTGACCAATCTTCCACTTTTTAACGCTTGGCTGCACGTATGGTCAGGCAATAACGTCACCCCAATGCCAGCAATGGCGGCTTCTCTCACTGTTGAAAAATCCACACAACTCAATATGGGCTCATGCCAGATAGATTTTGACCCTAATGACGCATGATGGAATTGCCATTCGATGGCGTGGTTCTGGTCTGAGGTCGCGATGGTCGGCATGGTGGATAAGTTGTCCAGGCTGGATTGATCCACCTTGCTCGCAAACGCAGGTGAAGCGACCAGGATGCGCTCGGAATGGCCAAGTGTTCTCATCACCAAAGAGCCATCGGTATCCAATACCGTGCGCACCCTGATGGCAACATCGATTCTATCCTCGATCAGGTTCACCGGATTATCCCCGGCGACCAGTTGTAATCTGGCTTGCGGGTAAGCCAGAAGAAATGAAGAAAAAATGGGCGCCAGCGTTTCGTACAAGCCTAGCGGGCAACTGCATCTTACTAATCCTTTCGGTTCACTGAGCGATTCAGAAACGATGGAGTCCGCCTGTTCTACATCCAGCATAATGACTTTGCAACGCTCATAAAACGATTGCCCGATCTCAGTCACGCGGAATCGCCTGGTCGATCTTTCGATCAAGCGCACGCCTAGTCTTTCTTCTAACAGGCCAATTCTTCTGCTGATAGTGGATTTAGGAATACGTACACGTCTGCTGGCAGCCGCAAAACTGCCGCCAGACACAACCTCCGCAAACAGAATGTAATCATTAATATCACGCATATTGGCTCATTTTTGGAACAATTAAACTCACAAAAGCAGTCTAGTGCATTTATTGGCTCACTGGCAATATTTCATCCATGCAGTAAACGTTATTTAATTACTTAAGGAGAAACATCATGTCAGCAACATTTGAAAACAAAGTCGTCGTGGTTACTGGTGGTACTAGCGGTATCGGCCTCGCAACAGCCAAACATTTTTCCAACCAGGGTGCTTATGTCTATATCACTGGCCGCAGGCCGGCTGAGTTAGAGGCCGCGATCAAAACCATAGGCGGTAAGGTAAAAGGGATTCAGGCCGATATGTCCAAACTGGCGGATATCGATAGACTCTATGACGCAGTGCAGCAAGATCACTCCCAGATTGACGTGATCTATGCCAACGCAGGCGGCGGTAATATGTTGCCGTTGGGCGCCATTACCGAAGATCACTACGAAGATATTTTTGGCAGAAATGTCAAAGGCGTGATTTTCACCGTGCAAAAAGCATTACCTTTGCTTAAAGATGGCGCGTCCATTGTATTAACTGGCTCAACCACCAGCGTCAAAGGCACCGCCGCGTTTAGTATTTACAGCGCATCCAAAGCAGCCATTCGCAATCTCGCACGCAGCTGGATTTTAGACCTCAAAGACCGCGGTATCCGTGTCAATGTCGTCAGCCCAGGCCCAATCAAAACCCCTGGTTTGGTAGAGCTGGCCGGTAACGACCCAGTGCAACAACAAGGTCTTCTAGATTATTTAGGTTCTCAAGTGCCTATGGGCAGAGTGGGTGACCCTGATGAAGTAGCAAAAGCCGTGGCGTTTTTATCATCACCTGATGCCAGCTTTATCAACGGCATCGAGTTTTTTGTCGATGGTGGCCAGGCTCAGATTTAGTTTTTAGTAGTAAACAAAGCCCTCTGCATAGAGGGCTTTGTTTATTGCAGTGAGTGGTTGCATTAGCTGATGGCATTCATGTGATTGATTACTGCTACGCAGTTGGGCTATTGATTCTAAGCAGAATTCTTTTTGATGGATTCAGCGGTCGCTATGGGCATCATAGACATTGTGGTGATGGATCAATCGGCCGATAAACAAGAGAACGTGCGTTGTGGTTTGTTCAATCGCTTTAAATCTAAAAAGGATGCGGAGTAAGTTCATCAGATTATTTGACGTATAGAAAATTTAAATAAAAACGACATGGAGACCGTTTTTTTATTCGGGAAACTTATGCTCTACTAATGACTTTGAGATATTTGATACGTAAATATATATTGGTTAATCAAATGAAAACTTATCAGTTTTGTTGGTTCTTTGATAGTTATTGTTCTATAGATATTTCAGCTTGGATGCAGGCTATTGGCTCACTCGTCGCCTTGGGAATTACGGTTTTTCTTTACTATCACCAAATAACCTACCAACGTAAACAAACAAGGAAATCGCAAGTTGTAGTAGTCAATCATTTCGCAAACATGGTAGCCATGCTGTTTGGCGAGTTTCAAGAAACACTAAATGCAAATATTTATGATCAATCAGCATTAAATTTTCTTGGAGAGAGGGTGGATGATTTGGTTAAGTGGTCGGGAGGATTCAACGTTGATACTTTTGATCAAGATGAAGCTGTTCACTTTTATCGAACTCGGGATGCAGCACATAAAATTTCATTATGGGTGAAGTTGTTTGAGCCAACACAAATTATGGATAACAAAGAGTTTATTTCTGATTTGGCGCAGGAAATTGATGCTGATATTAATGCTTTAATAAATTTAAATTAATCCATTAGCAACGTAGTGAAGCGGTTAAAACTGGAGTCATAGTGGAAGCTGTAAGAAATAGCGGTTTGCATATAGACCAGAAAAATGTACCGATTGTCTTTTTAAGATATTTTCTGAACGATAATAAACTGGGCAATTTCCTTCTAAATGATGACAATTGCCGACATGGTGAGGCGCGTACAAACATGTTGCGCCTCGGCGGCAGTTTGTTGTCCGCCTAAACTAGATTTAAAGGGCATTCAAGAACGAGGACTAAATATCTGCATCTGCCTCACGCTCTTCTCTTTTGTGATGCAGGTCATTCAAAAACATGATGTTAGAGTAGATTACATAACCAACTGCCTCAAGCTGGATATAGGAAAAAACAATTGTTAGAGATAACACAAAATTTTTAATAGTCAAAAAATGCACTAGATAAAATGGAGTAGAGAAAAGGATAACTTTCCCGAGATAAACGGCCATTATAAAAACTGTAACAGCGGCAGACTTTAGTACGCTGGCGACTAATGCTTCAAGTCTTTTTGTTTCCTGCTTAGTTTGTGAAAAGTCTGCTGTCTCAATTTTAGTGTTAACAATTCGACTTAAAGCGTTTGGATATAAGAATGCAATCCAAATGCCCATGATAGTGAAAACCATTGATGAGATGTTGATTAGAACGTCGTTATAATCTTTGTAATCACTAAAGCTGTATTTAACTGAAAAATGATCAATTAATAGGTAGCTAATCGTGCCTAGGATTAAATACTTTAGTATTTTTATAATAAGTCTCATAGCTCTAAATCTTTAACTCTATATATTTTCTCTTGAGGCTCCATCACGTTATTAGATGGTTCGGACTGTAAAGCTTTTGCAACTGGTTGAAGATAATTTGCTCTATTGTCTTTGATTTGGTCTAGTAGGAATTTAGCAGATAAAACTTTTGTGCTAGAGCTCGGGATTGTAATTTGGTCGCGTAGGCGATACTTGTCAACCCAAGTTATTGAGTTATCAACTAGAAAGCCAACGTTTACCCAGTCGGTGGTTTTTCGATTTTCTTTGGCATATTTTTCAATAATACCTTTGACTTCAGATATTGTCGGTTTTGCCTCAGCGCGAATCTCAATATTTCTTTTCTTCGATTTAGGTTTCGCAGAAACAAAAGGCAGATATTTGTTTACCTTTTCAATCCAATCTGCACGTTCACTATTTGAATTTACGTCAATAGTTTCTCGCCAAACAATGTGAGTTATTTTGCTGAGAGCACTGATTAAAACCTCATCTGTTGTATTCAAGCTTTGCAGTGATACGTCGAACCTAAAACTATACATCTGTGTATCTTCTTCTGTACCAGATGAGAGCCTTGTGAATCCCTGCTCTGTGTGTTCTTTTTTTCTGAAGGGGTGATGAACTCTATTTCTAATGCACTCAGTTACATAATCTTGAAACATTTGGGAGTCGCACAGGGAATGCTCAAATTTAATTGATACAACAGTATTCATTGACGGAATAACCCAGTAGTAACAGGGTCTACCCCAAATTATTTTCTTGCCTTTAACCTCATTGGAGTATTCATAAACCTCACCAGTGCCATTAGCAGTATCTTCTTCAGCCCCCCAAATTGCTCCAGCGCTATCTGATTCTGATTTCCATAAAACAACAACGTAATCACCTGTTTGTTGATCTTTATGAATTTCTCGGCAATAGCATCTAGGTTTTGTCTTTGTTGGGGCATCCCAAGGCATCGTCATTGACATTGGTCTGTCTTTAATCCAAGTCTGAATTAGATCAAAAGTTTCTGATAGTCCAAGTCCGTGAGCTTGGGGATCAGAAACTTTATATAGACCGCATTCGTTTACTTTGAAGAAATTCATGTGTCCTATGTCAGCCATAACTATCCCATTTTTGATTATTATCGTAATTAAGAACTCTAAATATTTTGAGTTCCGTCAGCTTCTAATTTCGTTAGAATTTGTCAGATCATACGATATGTGGCTACTATGTGGCTACTAATGTAAGAGTTTGTATAAATGAGAGCAGTCTCCATCTCTGGAAGCCGATTGATATTTGGTTGTTAAAGAGAGAGGCATGCACTCTGGGCCCCTGGATGATGAGTCCTATGTTCTAACCAGTTGAGCTACATCACCATTAAAACTGAAGGTGCAATTCGATTGATTTTGCGTATGCCGTATCAAAACAGGAATAATTTCTGCAGTTAACTATTTATGGTGATGCATCTTTGCCTGAGTCAATTTGAAAGAGACCATCCAAATCAGTAACCCAATCACTGACGTAGCCGCACCAATCGTACCAAATACGTTGTAACCTAATCCGTAGTCAATTGCCATCCCGCCCAACCAGGGGCCCAAAGCATTTGCGGTATTTAAAGCGGCTTGAATGGCGGCGGCTGATAATACCTGCGCATCTCCGGCAATTTCCATCAAATGGGTTTGCAATGTGACTGGTAACGCCATCATGGTGCCTACTGCGACTGCTGCGATGATAATGCCTGGCAGTGAGCCGGAAATAAGTGGAATCATTGCCAACACAAATATCGACCACACGATAAGCAGGCAGGCACCTTTGAACTTCATGGCATCTGCAATTTTGCCACCTGACAACATACCGATGATTGAGCCTATGCCGAAGGCGACAACCAGCCAGGGCATATATGACTCAGAAACCTTGGTGACATTGACCAACACCGGAGCCATGTAGCTAAACACCGTAAACATGCCTGCGAAACCAAATACGCCAATCAGAAGCACTAGCCAAATCTGAAGTCGGTTAAATGCTGCCAGCTCTTCCATCGGGCTGGATTTTTTCTCTTGATGATCTAAAGGTAGCGACTTGTTAACCATCAACAATGTAATGAATGCGAGTACGCCGACTAAGGCAAAGGCTAATCGCCATGTAAATTGTTGCCCTAGCCAAACCGCAAGCGGATTGCCCACTAGTATTGCCACGGCCAGGCCAAGCATGACCTTGGTGACGGCCATGCCTTTTTGCGAAGGCGGGCTGATAGACGCGGCCACTAACGAGGCAATGCCGAAATATGCGCCATGTGGAAGGCCAGAAATAAATCTTGCGACCAGCATCGTGCCGTAAGTGGGGGCAAGCGCGCTGGCTATGTTGGCGAGGGCATACATAAATGCGAGCGTAAGCAGTAAGTTTTTTCTTTTGAGGCCAGCGCCAAAAATCGCCAGCAAGGGTGCGCCCACTACCACGCCTAAGGCATAAACGCTGATAGAAACGCCAACCTGGGATTCAGACACGCCTAATCCGCGGCTGATTTCAAGCAGTAAACCCATGCTTGAGAATTCGCTCACGCCGATTGCAAATGCCCCGATTGAGAGGGCAAAAATAATCAGGTTTTGCCTGGCTTTGGATAGTTGGATCTGTGGGGCTGAGTGATTCGACATGGACTTACTTAAAGAGTGAGTTGAAATGCAATTGCCGACTTTATGATGGAAGTGGGCAGGCGTCAGGCCTCACCATTGTGTACTACCTCATGGAACTTAGGCAAAAAAATAAGCCATTGATCTATTCAATCAATGGCTTATTTAGTATTTTGGTGGTGAAAGAGGGACTTGAACCCTCGACCCCAGGATTATGAATCCTGTGCTCTAACCAGCTGAGCTACATCACCATTAAAACTGAAGGCGCAATTCTATTGATTTTGCGCTTGATTGTCAAAGTAAATCCACGCCAATTTACTTGTTTAGTGCATGTTGGCGCGGGCTTGCTTTAAACGTTGAAACGGAAATGCATCACATCGCCGTCTTGCACGATGTACTCTTTGCCTTCCAGGCGCATTTTGCCAGCTTCTTGTGAGCCTTTTTCGCCTTTAAATTGCACATAGTCGTTGTAAGCGATCACTTCGGCACGGATAAAGCCGCGTTCAAAGTCGGTGTGGATGACACCGGCAGCTTGTGGGGCCGTTGCGCCTTTTTTCACCGTCCAGGCGCGCACTTCTTGTACACCGGCGGTGAAGTAGGTTTGCAGGCCGAGCAAATCATAAGCGGCACGGATGACGCGGTTAAGGCCTGGCTCTTCCTGGCCCAGTTCTTCCAGGAACAGCAGTTTGTCTTCTTCGTCCAGCTCGGAGATTTCACCTTCGATTTTGGCGCAGATGGTAACCACAGGTGCGTTTTCGGTTTTGGCTAATGCCAGCACTTTGTCCAGGTGCGGGTTGTTCTCAAAACCGCCTTCAATCACGTTGGTGATGTACATCACTGGTTTTACGGTGATCAGGCACAATGGCTTGAGCAAGTTGAGTTCATCGGCATCCAGGCCCAGCGTACGCACGGCTTTGGCGTCGTTGAGGCAAGGCACGACTTTTTCGAGCACTTTGATCAGGGCGATGGCATCTTTGTCGCCGCTTTTGGCTTTTTTGCCTTCGCGCTGCATGGTTTTTTCTACGGTTTCCATGTCGGCCAGCGCCAGCTCGGTGTTAATCACTTCGATGTCGGCCAATGGGTCTACCTTGCCTGATACGTGAATGACGTTACCGTCTTCAAAACAGCGCACGACGTGGGCAATGGCGTCAGTTTCGCGGATATTGGCCAGGAACTTGTTACCCAGGCCTTCACCTTTGGAGGCGCCCGCCACCAGACCGGCAATGTCGACAAACTCGACAATCGCAGGTTGTACCTTTTGCGGTTTAACGATGTCGATCAGCGGTTGCAGGCGTTGGTCTGGCACCTCGACGATGCCGACGTTAGGCTCGATGGTACAGAAAGGATAGTTTTCTGCGGCGATGCCTGCTTTGGTGATGGCGTTAAACAAGGTGGATTTGCCTACATTAGGCAGGCCGACAATACCGCATTTCATAGTGGATGAACCTTAGCGTGAATATTGCCGCACCATTAATTTGCGGCAAAGATTGAATAAAACCAATATTTTACCGTTAGTATGGAGATAGAGCCAGAATCAATCTTGATTTGACGCAAGTTGCATACAAGATTTAAGTTTTATTATAAATAAACAAATGCATGACTGCGGGGGCATAATCATATGCGTCATGCGCCTTCCTGACAAGGATGTGAAATGTTTCGTTTCAATATGGCATCATTACAACAGGTATTATCTTCACGATGGATTGCTGCGGCAGTCCTGTTATGCGCATTGCAGACCACCTTTTTGCTGTGGATGAGTGAGCGGCATCATGCCGAGGCCTTGCAGGCGGTCAAGTTCAAGCAGGCTACGCTGTCTGCATCTGAAGCGATTCAGCAACGGCTCAATGCTTACCGGCAAATCCTCAAGGGGGTGGAGCAACTGTATATTTCTTCGCAGTTTGTCTCAGCCGAAGAGTTTAGACTCTATGTCGATGACTACCTCAAAAGTACCGAATACAACAGCCTGAATGCGCTGGGCTTTATCAAATATATCCACCTGCATCATCCGGAAACGTTTAAAGACCTGGATATGCCTTTGCCACAATTACTCAAGCAATTGGATTTCATCAAAGGCGATGACGAGATTGCGCCTGTGTTGTATGTGGAGCCGCGTAACGATGCCAACCGTGACACCCTGCTGAAAAACACTTTTCTGGATGCGCAATTACGCGCGGACTTGCTGGAAGCGGGCGACGGCGACCGTTTAGTGTTGTCTGGGCATTACGCCGCCAATACCAGCGTGCAGCCTTATAAAAACTATATTTTCCATGCGCCTGTGTACCGTCATCATGATGGCATGCAAACAGGTGATCGCCGCCATTGGTTAAATGGCTGGGTGTTTTTGCGTTTTGATGTGGCTGCCCTGTTGGCGGAGGCCTTGCACCCGATGGAGCAGCGGCTGGTGCATTTTGATGTGTTTGACCAGGGGCGTGAAGAAGGGCAGGTGCCTTTGTATCACAGTGGCTCTGAGGATGCGCACGTGCATGACAGCGAGGCCGAGTTTACGGTCGCCTATACCTTGAATGTGAGTGGCCAGGTCTGGCGCTTGCAGGCACGTTCCACGCCCGCCTTTGAGGCGGCCACAGATTACCGTGACGCTAACGATATGGGTGTATTAGGCGTGGTGATCAGCCTGTTGTTGGCTGGGCTGGTGCAATTCGCCGTGGTGCGTAATCGCACGCGTAACGCTTTGGAAAAATACAGCCTGGCACTCAACAGCAGCGAGCAGCGCTGGAAGTTTGCCATGGAGAGCACGGGGGATGGCGTGTGGGATTGGAATGTGCTCGAATCCAAAGTGGTGTTTTCTGATCATTGGAAGAAGATTCTGGGCTTTGCCGCGAATGAACTGGACCATAAACCGGCCACCTGGAACCAGCGCATACACCCGGATGATGCGCCGGTGGCGATGGATTTGCATCAGCAGGTGCTGGATGGTGAGCGTGAGCAATATGCGATTGAGTATCGCATGTTATGCAAGGATGGCAGCTGGAAGTGGGTGTTTGACCGCGGCATGGTGCTGATGCAAGACGAGCAGGGCAAGCCGACACGGATATTGGGCACGCTGGCGGATATTTCGAAAATCAAGCAGTCAGAAGAAGTGGTCTGGCAATATGCCAACGTCGATACGCTGACCGGCTTGCCTAACCGCCGCCTGTTTTTTGACCGGCTGGATCAGGCGCTACATGGCATTAAAAATAATAACCAGAAACTGGCGATTATCTTTTTAGACCTGGACCGGTTTAAAGAGGTGAATGATAGCCAGGGCCATGACCAGGGTGACAAGTTATTGTTGCAGGCAGGTAAGCGTCTGACAGGTTGCGTGGGCAATAAAGACCTGGTTGCCCGGCTGGGTGGCGACGAATTTGTACTGATGCTGAGTGATGCCCATGCCAGCCATGTGGAAGCGTTGGCGCAACGCATACTGGAGGCCTTGTCGCAGCCTTTTCAACTGGATGATACGCATGCGTATGTCTCTGCCAGTCTTGGCATTGCGATCTTTCCTGATGATGCGGGCAATAAAGAAGACCTGATGAAGCGCGTGGACCAGGCGATGTATGCGTCCAAGCAAAAAAGTGGCAACTGCTTTACCTATTTCACGCCGCGTATGCAGCAAAGTGCCGAGCACCGTATGCGTTTGTCGCAGGATTTGCGCCAGGCGATTAGCAATGACGAGTTTTTCCTCGAATATCAGCCGGTAGTGGATTTACAGACCAATATGGTGGTGAAAGCAGAAGCCTTATTGCGCTGGCAGCACCCGGTTAAAGGGCTGATCCCGCCGATGGAGTTTGTCTGCATTGCCGAGGACAATTTACTGATTGTGCCGATTGGCGAATGGGTGTTTAAAACGGCGATTGCGCAGTGTCGGCAGTGGCGCCAGTCGTTGCATCCACTGTTCCAGGTGGCGGTGAATAAATCGCCGGTGCAGTTTGCCACCGAGCATAGAAAGAATGAAGACTGGCTGTTTGAAATGGCGAAAAACCATCATGAAGGTAATATGGTGGTGGTTGAAATCACCGAGCGCTTGTTGCTGGATGCCAGTTCGCATGTCAGTGAGCGCTTAGCGCAATATCAGCGGGCGGGCGTGCAAGTGGCGCTGGACGATTTTGGTACCGGTTATTCGGCCTTGTCTTACCTGAAAAAATTCCCGATCGATTACGTAAAGATTGACCGTTCATTTGTACGCGAGCTGGGCACCTCAGGTGAGGACGAAGCGCTGTGCCGCGCGATTATTGTGATGGCGCATAGCCTGGGCATGCAGGTGATTGCAGAAGGCATTGAGAACCAACGCCAATTACGCATCTTGCAGGAGATGGGCTGCGATTTCGGCCAGGGCTATTACTTCTCGCCACCGCTACGCCCCGAGGCTTTTGTGAGCTGGCACCATGAGTGGCACCAGCATCCGGCGATTATTTCACGTTAATGGTTATTTGCTGTGCAGTTGCAGCATGGCTTTTTCAAATTGGCCTTGTGCCAGCAGGTCGCTGATGGTGGTGGCTTTGATGATGCTGTCATCAATGGCTTGCTGTTCGTCTTTGCCCGCTGCTTTCAAGACAAAATTCACCACTTCAGCCTTATTGCCAGGATGGCCGATGCCGATGCGCAAACGCCAGTAATCCGGTGTACCCAGCGCCGCGTGAATGTCGCGCAGGCCGTTATGGCCGCCGTGGCCACCGCCAAATTTCAGTTTGGCTTGTCCTGGCGGCAGGTCCAGTTCGTCATGCACCACCAGTACTTCTGCGGGCTGGATTTTGTAGTAATTGGCAATGGCGGCCACCGACTTGCCGCTGGCATTCATAAAGGTGCTGGGTTTGAGTAGCCATTTATCGCTGTGAGGTTGCCATTTGCCCGCGATGCCAAACAGTTTGGCCTCCGCCGCTAGGCGGCTACTGGATTGTTCTGCCAGTAAATCCACCAGCCAGAACCCGGCATTGTGGCGGGTCATGGTGTATTTTTCACCCGGATTGCCCAGGCCAACGATTAGTTTTATTCCACTCATATTTGCGTATTTACGATCTAGCTTAGATTGGTGCACAAAAACGCACACCAAAAAAAACGCGCACAGGATTGTGCGCGTTTATTGTAGCGGATAACCGCCGGGCCTGCTTAGGCTGCTGGTGTTTCTTCAGCAGCTTCTTCGCTACCACCACGTGGTTTAGCAATTGAAACCACTGCAGCGTCATCGCCGTGTGCCAGTTGAACAAACTCAATGCCTTTTGGCAGTTTGATTTCGGACAAGTGGATAGAATGACCAGCTTCCAGTTTGGCCAGATCTACTTCGATAAACTCTGGCAAGTCTTTCGCCAGGCAGCTTACGTCAGCTTCAGTCTGGATGTGGGAGATGTTACCACCACCGGTTTTAACGCCAGGTGCCACATCTTCATTGATGAAGTGGAAAGGCACTTTCACGTGGATTTTCTCAGTCGCGGATACGCGCTGGAAATCGATGTGCTGAATCGTGTTGCGCACTGGGTGCAGTTGGTAGTCACGCAGCAAAACGCTCTCAGCTTTGCCATCCAGCACCAGGCTCAGGATAGACGCGTGAAAAGCTTCATGGCGGAATTCCATGAACAGTTCTTTGTGGTTCAACTCGATAGATACAGCGGCTTGATCACCACCGTAAACAACACCAGGCACGCTGCCAGCGCGACGCAGGCGGCGGCTCGCACCCGTACCTTGAACGTCACGTTTGACTGCTTTAATTTCGATACTCATTTTGAGGCTCCTAAAAACGCCACGAATGGCGGTACTGCACTAAAATCCACCTGCCGCGACCAGCAGGTGGTGTAAAACTTAATCCATAAATAAGGAAGAAACAGATTCTTCCTGGCTGATGCGCTTGATGGTTTCTGCCAGCAAAGTGGCCGCGCTCAGTTGGCGGATTTTGCTGCAGGCCTGTGCGCCAGCATTTAATGCAATGGTGTTGGTGACCACTAACTCATCCAGTGCGGAAGCCGTAATGCGCTCACCGGCACCACCGGACAATACCGGGTGGGTGGCATAAGCAACCACTTTGGTCGCGCCACGGTCTTTCAGGGCGGCAGCGGCTTCACACAAGGTGTTCGCTGTATCCACCATGTCATCCATGATGACACAGGTGCGGCCTTCAACTTCACCGATAATATTCATGACCTTGGCAACGTTCGCTTTCGGGCGGCGTTTGTCGATAATGGCCAGGTCGGCATTCAATTGTTTGGCAGCTGCACGCGCACGCACCACACCACCAACGTCTGGTGAAACAACTACCAGGTTTTCGTGACCTTGTTTGGCCAGGTCTTCGAGCAAAATCGGGGTCGCATAAATATTGTCGACCGGGATATCAAAAAAGCCCTGGATCTGGTCTGAGTGCAAGTCCATAGTCAACAAGCGGTTCACACCGACGCTGGTCAGCATATTGGCGACCACTTTCGCTGTGATCGCTACACGGGCTGAGCGCGGACGTCTGTCCTGGCGTGAATAACCCAGGTAAGGGATGGCTGCCGTAATGCGGCCAGCAGAAGAGCGGCGCAGCGCATCGACCATGACCATGACTTCCATCAGGCTGTCATTGGTCGGGTAGCTGGTAGACTGCAATACAAACACGTCACGGCCGCGGACATTCTCCAGCAGCTCCAACATGATTTCACCATCTGAAAATCGGCCAACATCGGCACGCCCTAATTCAATACCCAAATGCGTGGCAACTTCTTGTGCCAGTACCGGATTGGCATTGCCGGTAAATACCATCATGTTGGCGTTACTCAACGTTGTACCCTTTTTTAAGCGATGACGATGTCTTGGAACCTGATTCCAGCCACAGGTCCGGAATCTACAAAAAATTTAAGCGTGTAAATCGTTAAATCTACACGCTTATGTTTGGCTGAGGAGGAAGGATTCGAACCTTCGCATGCCGGAATCAAAATCCGGTGCCTTAACCAGCTTGGCGACTCCCCAATAACTTGTCTTAATCATACACTTTTTGTTACCTGGTCATCATCGCAGACCGAGGCAAAAAGCGGATGGTATTTTAACCCTTTTGACCAAAAACCGGAAGTGTTTTTTGGTCTATTTTCAATCAATTCATGCGCTTTTTTTTCACTATCCACCGCGACAAATACCGAAGCGCCTGAGCCACTCATACGGGCATCGCCGTATTGTTTTAACCAGAGCAACGTATTTGCAACGTCGGGATATAACGCACAAACAACCGCTTCCATATCGTTTTTGGCTTGCTGCCAGAACGCGCTGGAATTAGCGCCGTTTGAAAAGTCCGCCATTCTCAATGGTTTCGAGTCTCTTGTCAATGCTTGATGCGCAAATATTTTTGCGGTTGGCACCTCTACCTGTGGTGTGATCACCACGTAGTATTTTTCCAGCATGTCAGCTGGCAGGGCAACGGCTGACAATTGTTCACCCACGCCTTCTGCCCAGGCCGTTTGGCCAAAGATAAATACGGGCACATCGGCCCCTAATGTGAGCCCAATCGCCATCAGTTGTTGCCTTGAATAGCCTAGTTGCCATTGCTGATTCAGTGCCATGAGTACCGTGGCAGCATCCGAACTGCCGCCGCCGAGGCCGCCGCCCATGGGCGTGCGCTTGATACATTCAATGTCTGCGCCCAGTGTGCATTGGCTGGCTTGCTGCAAGGCACGCGCGGCGCGTATGGTTAAATCTTTTTCTAGCGGCACGCCGGGTAACGGGTTCATGTGCACAATTTGCCCATCCTGGCGTACGCGTATGCGCAGCTCATCACCGTGATCCAGCAGCAAAAAGACGCTTTGCAGTGCATGGTAGCCGTCAGCACGGCGGCCGGTAATATGCAGAAACAGATTGATTTTACAGGGAGCGGGGTAGGTCAGCAGTTCCATACCCGTTATTGTAAAGCATGCCTGCAGCGTTCTGGCGTGCTTATTCCAGGATCATGCGGCCTTGACCATCCTGCACCGGGCGCTGGTTGGGCTCGCCGATGGCTTGCTGCAAACTGCCTAGCTGGAATTTGGACACTTTGATGGCTTCTTTCATGATCACCCACTGCACGCCTTCGGTACATGGCGGCGCTGTCAGCGAGCCACTGTAGCGATAATACGCAGGTTTGGTCGGCATCAGGTCGGCAGGTGTGACACGTATTGCCAACGGTTTGCTTTGTTCTTTTTCTTTGGGCAAGCTGCCTAACAATTTTTCCAGCCCGGTGTGTGTGCTGCCTTCTTCCAGCATGACCGCGATAATCACGCGATGTCCGGCTTTATCTTCATGCACCATCTGCAACTCTGCGGCATATGATTTCTGTTTGATCTGATGTTCGCTAGGTACATGCACACTGATATATTTCAGCTGGTATGGCTTTTGGTCCAGCACCATCATATTGCCAGTGCCCGCATCCAGAATCAGGCTGTGATCCTTGAGGACAATATTTTTGAGTGGAAACTTCTGCAAGCGCTTAATCGGTTTAAGGGCGGCTGTGATCGTATTGTCGACGTTAATCGGCGATTGCTGGCTACCGGCATTGCACACTGCATAGTCCGGGTTCAGGCTGCCCCATTTGTCAGGTCCGCGTGGCCCGCTATAGGCCCAGGACTTATCATTGGCTTTGTCCGTTTTAGCTGCCTTTTCCTTGTCTTTATTGCTATCAGCGCCTTTGTCTGTTTTGCCGGCGGCTGCTTGTTTGGTGGCTGCCGCTTTGTCTTCGGCAGGTTTGGCCGCAGGCTTGGCATCTGCCGGTTTTGCTTCAGTAGCTTTTTCTTCCGGTTTGGAGGCAGGAGGCGCAGCGGCAGGCTCGGCAACACTATCAGGCGCGACAGGTTTGTCTTTGCTATTGGCAACGGCAGGCACCACCGGGTTGGCGGCGCGTCTGGCGGCGGCTTCTATACGCTGTTTTTCCTTAGCTTGCCATTTGCATACATATTGCTGTGCGACTTCCACTTCGGACTCCGGCAGCGGCTCAATAAAATCTGCCTGTTTTGAGGTGGTGCCTGCTGAATAGACCAGCTCTTCGTCATCGTATTGAAACACCTGAATGGTCGCGGCTTTGCGTTTGTCGCAATCAAAATACCATAAGGCCTTGGCATGGTTGTAGACACGGTCTACCGATTCCACATTTTTCTGCGGATTGCGGTAATCGACCTTGACCCAGGCTTTGATATAAGGTTTTTCTTCCAGCAGAGATTGCTTGTCTATCATGAGCTGGTTGTCGTCGGTTTTTTTGATCGATAACCACTGTGATGCATGGCCGTGGCCAGGCATCAGGCCCAGCACTAGCCATAAGCTAAATGCCAGCCAAAGTCGGTAATAAGTGGGGGTGAGAAGATAACAGCTCATAGTGCCATTATCGACGCCTTGCGCTGAATCTTTAATCAGCGCAAGGTCGGGTGATGCGTGTGTGAGTGACTGCTTACCAGTGCTGAATCACCAATTTCAGGCGTACATCCTGCTGTTGCAGGCGCGTGGTGTAAGGTAGTTGTTCCAGCGCACCGTTGAGGGCTGTTTGCTGGTAATCATCATAGGTGATTTGCCATTGATCTTGCGTCAGGCTGGCCGGGGCGCCATTTTCAAGATAATTGGCCTGGAACGGGCTGTCACGGTGAGGCGTGCCTAAAATCCATTGGCTTAGCCCGGCGAGCGGCAGGCGCCAGCCGAGTAGTCGCTCGGTCAGGCTGGCGACATCGGCCGCGGTGTGTTGTTTACCACTTTGGTCGGTCAGCGTAACCGTTTGCGGTGTGCGGTGAATCAGGGCGACTTGCTGGCCCAAGGGGCTGAAAATGCGCATGGTATCTTCTTGCGCATCATGCTGCCATTCCAGGCGGGCGGTATAGCCTTTGCCTGCATATTGCACCGCCAACTTGGCCTCTAGCGCGAATGGCTGCCTGGCTTGCAAGCGCTGTACGCGTTGCTGGGTGGCGGTGCTTGCCGTGGTCTGGGTCGGCGGCGCAGGCAAGGTGGAGCAACCGGCCAGCGCCACGCCCAGCAGGCCAGCCATGACTCGGTGGCCTGTGCGCGACTTCCAGCGCGCCAGCGTGGGTAGTGTGACCAGCATTACAGGGCTGATTTCAGTTTTTGCGCAGTGGCGACCAGCACTTCGTTGTCAGGGTTGGCGGAGAGTGCCTGATCCAGAATTTTCTGCGCTTCGTCACGTTGGCCTTGCTTCCATAATACTTCAGCCAGGTGGGCAGCAATTTCAGGATCTTGCTGAATCGTGTATGCGCGACGCAATTCCTCAGTGGCATGGCCCAGGTCGCCGAGGCGGTAATATACCCAGCCCAGACTGTCCATAATGTAGTGGTCTTCTGGCGACAGCTTGGTGGCAGTTTCAATCAGGCTCTTGGCTTCCATCAGCTTGATATTGCGGTCAGCATAAGAATAGCCCAGCGCATTATAGGCGGCGGCCATGTCTGGTTTGATTTTAATGACCTTGGATAAAGTCTCTTCCATGATGTCAAATTTGCCTTTGCGTTCCGCATTCAAGGCGTAGTCGTACAGCAGTTCGGGGCTCTCGGGGAAGCTTTGCACCGCCTTTTCCAGCAGGGTGTAGGCTTCGTCGGTGCGTTTGGCCTGGTTAAGCATCAAGGCTTCATTCTGTACCACTAATGCTTGTTGTTCCGGTGTTAAACCATCGACATTGTCCAGCATGGTAATTGCTGCATCAATGCCGTCCCGGCGCGCGATAATGCCGGCTGATGCCAGGCGACCTGCCAGAAACTGCTCGCCTTCGCCGATTTTGTCAAACCACTGCAGGGCGCGTGCATCATCTTTTTGCTCGGCAGCCGAACGGCCCAGGTTGAAATACACTTTGTTGGGCTCTTTAAAACCAACCTCAAGGCCGTGCTCCAGGTAACGGTCAGCAAAACTGTACTCTTTGGCATCCAGCGCCAGCAGGCCAACGATGACATTCATTTCCGGGTTGTTTTTATGACGCTCGAGCAATTTGGTGAACTCTACCTTGGCATCCGTGGTGTTTTTTTGTACCAGTAAGGCACGCGCCAGCGCCAGGCGGATCTGGTCCGCCTCCGGGAAGGTGCTTAAAAAGTCACGATAAAACGCAATACCTTTTTGCGGGTCTTGCTCACTCAGCATCTGGCCACGGATTTGCGCTGGTGGCTCCCAGCCCGGGCGCAGTTTGGACGCTTCTTTGAGTTCGGCAACCATCAGGCTTTCGTTATGGGCAAAATAAGCGGCTTGTGAAACCGCAAAATGGGCTTCAGGCAGTTTGGGGTAAGGCTTGGCCAGTTGCTGAATCGCTTCCAGCACACTGGTTTTGTCCGTCACGCGCATCATCAGGCTGTTCAATTCCATAAAGGCATTCGGGCGGATATTATCGTTGGCGAGTACTTTCTGGATTTGCGGAATGGCTTTTTTCAGGTTGCCGTTGGCAATGAATAACTGGCTCGCCGTTTGTGCGGCAGGAATCGAGTCTGGAGCCAGCTCTGACCATAGTTCGGCCGAAGGCAAGGCCAGTTGCGGCGTGCGCGCAATCGTGGCGGCCTGGGTCGCACGTTCAGCCAGCAATGGGTCGCGTGTCTGTTTGGCTAAGTCGAGGAACAGCTGGCCTGCCAACACAAATTCGCCACGCTGGGCAGCGACTTCGCCCAGCAAGTATTTGTAGACAAATTCCGCCGTGGGTGTGGTGATCGTAGGGGAGCTGCTGGCTGACCAGGCCGGGGTTGTCAGCAATGCCAGGCAAAGCGCCAGGGCTGTGCGGCGCTTTGCAGTGGGTTTAAGCGTGAAACGGCTGGTTTGAGGCATACTGAATTCCTGGTTGGTTGGTCTGTTGATGAACAGTGTCATGGCGGCGATTTAAGCGGTCGTTGTGTGATGCTGAATTGTTGTTTAGTCCGTGACAGTTGCTGCAAGTTCATCCATAATGTGCGATTTGTAACTGAATTGTAATTGACGGTTTGGCTCGGGCTAAAACCGCATGCTACAACAGTAGTATTGGCACTATAACTTTTTGATGAAATCTTTGTCTAGGGATTTGCTGGTCAGCAGTGGTACTGTGGGCGCAATGCAGTTGTCTTTAGTCGGTAGGTGTGTGAAAGAATCATGGCAAATTTGACAGTTGAAGCAATCGAATTGACCCGTTTGTATGGTGGCCGCGCAGCGGTCAGTGACGTAACGTTTAGTCTGCAACAGGGGCAGGTATTAGGCTTTTTGGGGCCTAACGGTGCTGGTAAGTCGACCACCATGAAAATGTTGACCGGTAATCTGGCGCCTAGTGCCGGTAGCGTCAAAATCTGTGGCATCGATATGATGGAGCATCCGAAAGAAGCCAAAGCCCTGATTGGCTACTTGCCGGAAATGCGTCCCTTATATAAAGAATTCACGGTAGATGAGTATCTGACGATTGCTGCACGTTTACATAATGTGGCGGGCAAGCATATTAAAAAAGCCGTTGAGCATGCCAAAGAGCGCTGTGGCTTGACGCATATGAGCAAACGCCTGATTGAAAACCTGTCTAACGGTTACCAGCAGCGCGTGGGGATTGCCCAGGCCATTATTCATAACCCGATGGTGGTGATTCTGGATGAACCGACGGTCGGCCTGGATCCGATCCAGATCCGTGATATCCGTGCCTTGATCAAAGAGATCGGCCAGGCGCATAGCGTGATTGTATCTACGCATATTCTGCCGGAAGTGGAAATGGTGTGTGACCACGTGCAGATTATCGATAAAGGTAAGCTGGTGTTTAACGGCGGTATTGATGTGCTTAAACAGCAGCGCATCGGTAATAAATTGCTGGTCGGTTTGCGCCATGCACCAGCGGCGGCGCAACTGGCTGCGATTGCCGGTGTGGCTGACGTGGAGCCGGCGGATGGGCTGTGGCGTATTCGTTTTCATGAAGGCACACAACCGCATGAAGCCATTGTGCAGGCCGCCGTGCAAAACGGCTGGGGCTTGTATCATATTGCCCCTGACCAGACCAGCCTGGAAGACGTGTTTGTACAGCTGACTTACCACGAGGCAGCAGGTACGGATGAGGCCAAAGCGGCTTAAGCCAGCAGATTGAGTGTAGACGGAAAGATTTTAAGTATGTTGAATATTGCAAGAAAAGAACTCAAGAGTATGTTCGCCTCGCCAATGGGGTGGATTATTCTGGCACTGCTGACCTTCTCCTTCGGCACCTATTATCTCAATGGGGTGAATAATTACTTTGAAGTCATGTCCGGCTCCATCCGCCCGGCCGAGCGTATTGGCGTGACACAGTTTGTCGGCCAAACCGTGTATGGCCTGGCGTCTTTTATCATGCTGTTTGCTGTGCCTTTGCTCTCGATGCGCTTGATTTCAGAAGAGCGCCGTAGTCAGACCATGCCGTTTTTGTTCAGCGCGCCGTTGTCTATCAGCGAGATCGTGGTTGGCAAGTTTCTGGGGCTGGTGGTGTTTTTGAGCATATTGGTGGTCTATATTGCCGCCATGCTGTTTACGCTGAACATTTGGGCAGACATTGATTTCGGCTATATTTTTGCCAACTCGCTGGGTTTGCTACTGCTGGTTTCCAGTTTTGCCGCGCTGGGCCTGTATTTCTCCAGCCTGACCGCGCAGCCGATTATTGCCGGTATCCTCAGTTTTATTGCCTTGTTTGTGCTGATGATCCTGGATCGTTTTTTTGCTGGTGACCCGACCAGTACCATGCTCAAGTTTTCGCTCATGCGCCATTTTCAGTCGTTTGCCGGTGGCTTGATGGATACCGCAGACCTGGCCTACTTCGGCCTGTTTATCCTCACTTTTATTACCCTGACGATTCGTCGTCTGGATGCGGATCGTTTACGCGGTTAGTCGCGACATTGTTTTTAAGCAGAATGCATTATGAAAATTAACCGTAAGTTTAGATGGCAGTTGTTGGCGCAAAACTGGATGTTTGTGCTGGTGTTTTTGGCGTTGGTGGTCATGCTGGGGTATTTGTCCAGCCAATACCGCTGGGCCAAGGATATTACCCAGGCCAACCGCAATATTCTGACCCAGGGCAGCGTCAATGTGCTCAAGCAGATGGATGGTGACGTCAATATCACAGTGTTTGCCACCAACGATGACGCCAATAATGGCGATACTTTCCGTAAAGGCATGCTGGATTTTGTCGCCCGCTACCAGCGCGAAAAGAAAAACGTTTTTATCAAGTTTATCAACCCGTCCGAAGAGCCCAAACTGGCGCAAGAAGCCGGTGTAAAGGTCGATGGCGAGACGATTGTGGAGTACAACAAGCGTTCCGAGCACATCACGCCACCGTTTGCCGAGCAGGAAATGACCAACTTGCTGGTGCGTTTGTCTCGTACCAATAACCAGCCAGTCATGTATCTGGATGGCCATGGCGAGCGTTTGCTGCAAGGCCTGAAAAACCATGACCTGGGTGAGTTTGGCAAACAGCTGGAAAGCAAAGGTTTTAAATTTGCCAACCCTGACCTGACCATTGCCCAGGCCGTGCCTGCCAATGGTGCCATGCTGGTGATTGCAGCACCGCAAGTCGATATCAGCGCCGTCGAAGCGAAGAAAATCAAGGCCTATATTGAAGCAGGTGGCAATGTGTTGTGGCTGCTGGATGACGATAACCTGCATGGGTTGCAAGAAGTGGCCGAGTACCTGGGCATTAAAGTGTCTGCCGGTATCGTGGTTGACCGTGCGGCTGAACAATACGGCGCCGATCCGAAAATGGCGTTTGCCAGCCTGTATGGCGACCATGCCATTACACGTAACTTTATGCTGCGTACCGTGTTCCCTGAGGCACATCAGATCGATGGCCAGGCGTCAGATGACCTGGGTTGGAAAGTGGGCCGCCTGATCGACGTGGCGCCGAATGGCTGGCTGGAATCTGACAAGATTCCGGCGGGTGCGCAAAACCTTAAGGTCAGTTTTGACCAGGGTAAAGACAAAGCAGGCCCGATTAACGTCGGCGTGGCTTTGGAGCGCGAATACGGTAAAAAAGGCCAACGCGTGGTGGTGATCGGTAATGCCAACTTCCTGGCCAATACCTTTATTACTAACGGCGGTAACCTGGATTTGGGCATTAATATCATCAACTGGCTGGCGGGTGATGATCGCCTGATTACGATACAGCCGATGCCACTGAAAGATATTAACGTCACGATTCCAGCCACCGATCAAGGCCGCCTGGTGGCCTGGATCGTATTCCATGCTTTCCAATACCTGATTCCAGTCGGTTTGTTTGTTGCAGGCCTGTTCCTGTGGTGGAAACGCCGCAAGGCTTAATGTCTAACGGTCTGGTTGTCGGAGTGGTGTCATGAAAAAAAGATGGATATTGAATCTGTTGTTATTGGCTGTGGTGGTCGGCATAGCCGTGTTCCTGCATTTGAAACCGCAGGAACAGGCAACATCAGCCAGGTTTGAAGTTTCCAGCCTTAAAATGGCTGATTTCGATACCGTGAAAGCGGAGTTTCCGGCCAAGGCCCCGACCATTTTTGAAAAGCAGGATGGTTACTGGATGATGCGCAAGCCGTATGCGGCACGTGCAGACCAATCCTCTGTGCAGCGCGTGATGTCTATTATTGCTGCAACCACGGCGACCAGGCTGCCATTGCAAGAGGCAGCTAAATACGGGCTGGATCAGCCGGTATTGAAGTTAACGCTATCTGGCGCCAAGGGTGAGCAAGTGTTCACGTTTGGCACTTACAATCCTGTTTCAGAAGAACAGTACGTAGGATATGCGGGGCAAGTGTATTTGTTGCCCGGGCAGTATAGCGAAGCAGCGTCTACGCAGCCGATAGAAATGGTGGATAAAACACCATTGTCCCCGGTCGAGCGCAAACAGCTGGCTGGTTTCGATCTCGCGCATCTGGAGCAGTGGGAAGAGAATGCGCTTAAAGTGCAGATGTCTGACGAAGGCAAATGGCTGGCCAACGATGCCAAAGCCAAGCCCACACAGAATGAGTTGAATGAGTGGATGGATTTCAGCTGGGTGCAGGCGCAAGCAACCTCGGTTGAGTTTTATACACCAGATCGCAAGCAAACCTATCCTTCTTTTGAGGTGCTGTTGCGCAATGGCAAGAAGGTCCATTTTGACAAGCTGCAGGAGTCGCCAGAGTACCTGCTGGCACGTCCGGACGAAGGCATTATTTATCACTTCAGCAATGACACCGGTTTTACCATGGTGAACCCGCCGGTGAATATCCAGGCGCCTAAGAGCCAGTAATCACCATGCCTGAATTACCCGAGGTTGAGGTCACGCGGCGAGGATTGCTGCCTGTAGAAGGGGCGCAGATTGCGCAAGTGACTATCCGTCATCATGGCTTGCGCTGGCCGATTCCGGCCGATTTGCCACAACATTTACAAGGCCGTCGTGTACTTAAGCTCACGCGCCGTGCCAAATATATTCTGGCTGAGATCGGCACCACTGAAGCAGAAGGCGTGTTGTTGCTGCATCTGGGCATGTCGGGTCGCCTGTGTTTGCTGGAGCGTGATTTTCCTGCCGAAAAGCATGATCATTTTGATATCCGCTTTGAAGATGGCCGCGTGATCCGTCTGCGCGATCCACGCCGGTTTGGAGCCGTATTGTGGCTGGATAAGCACCCATTGCAGCATGCGCTGCTCAGCAGCCTGGGGCCAGAGCCCTTGGAAGCGGGCTTTAACGCTGACTATTTATATCAACATATACGCACACGCAGCGCACCGATCAAAACGACCATCATGGATGCGCACCTGGTAGTGGGCGTGGGGAATATTTATGCCAGTGAGTCTTTATTCAGGGCGCGCATACACCCTGAAACACCTGCCAAGGCCTTAACACTGGCGCAATGTGCATTACTGGTAGACGAGATCAAATCCACTTTGCAAGCGGCGCTAGAGGCGGGCGGCAGTAGTTTGCGGGACTTCTTTGGTGCTGATGGTAACCCCGGTTATTTTCAACAGACATATACCGTGTATGGCCGCACTGGTGAGCCTTGCCGCGTGTGTGCCAGGCCGATCCTGAATATCCGCCTGGGTCAGCGTTCTACGTTTTATTGTGAGCACTGCCAGCCACGTGCGGCTGGCAGCAGCATACGTAAAAAATAAGTATCACAGCAACGTCTGCGTTATGCCGTTTCGTCGTCGTCGATGTCTGGCTTGATGCAGTTACGCCCGGCACGCTTGGCGGCATACAGGTGATGGTCTGCGCGCTCCACCACCTGGCCCAGTATTTCATCGGTCTGCATTTCGGCGATACCGGCGCTGACGGTGATTTGTACTACTTTATTGCTAAAGTGGAATTGCAGTCCGGCGACTGCCGAGCGTATGAGTTCGGTAATGTCCCGGGCGTGTTGCATATTGCAGCCGGAAAGTAGAATCAAAAATTCTTCCCCGCCCCATCGACAAACCACATCTTCTTCGCGAACGTGCGACTTGATCAGCTGCGCCACACGCGTAAGCACTCTGTCTCCGGCTTCGTGGCCATAAGTATCATTCACTAGTTTGAACAGGTCGATATCCAACAGCACCAGGGACAATGACTCGTCGCGGCGTTTGCCACGTGCGACGGCTTGCTTGAAGTAGAACTCGAATACCTGGCGGCTGGTGACACCGGTCAATTTGTCCTGGGTCGCCATCATTTCCAACTTGTCGTGGTAGCCACGCACGGCAAAATGCGCCAGTGCCAGTACGATCATGCTGATCACGACGGCCACGGCCAGGTTGATGAGGAAGGCGGTTTCGATGCGTTCTGAGCTTGGATCGTTGACCTGCTCGACGATTAAATACCAGTCAAATTCAGGCACCAGGCGACTATTGAGGTAAAGCATGTTGCCGCTGCTGGTTTTAAACGAAAGCGAAGAGCTAGGCGAGGTCAGCACTTGCAGAAACGCTTTATCCAGCCCGGATTTGTTTTGTAAATGCAGCTCAGAACGGTATTGGCTGCTTTGCAGCATGACCTCGCCCTGGCGATTTACAAAGTAGATTTCGCGGCCATAGCGTTTCTGGTAGTTTTCAATTAGCTCAACTACGGTTTGCAGCGATAAGCCCACACCAATCACGCCAATAAACTTGCCGGATTTATCTTCAATGCGGTAATTCACAAAAATACTCAGGCGTTTTTTGTCTGCAGTATCGCGGTCAATATTGATGACGTAAGGGTTGCGTGAGTTTCTGGCATCAAAATACCAGTGATCCTCAGGATTTGCTGGCGATACGCGTTTTAAAACGCCAGACGGATGATAGTAGTTGCCTGAGCTTTCAGACACAAAAAAGGCGGTGATGGTGTTATATTTTTTCTGGATTTGCGCCAGGTAACTGGTCATTCTATTGGCGTCTTGCTCGCCATTATTGATCCAGTCAAATACAAAGACATCATTAGCCATCAGTGAGGAAATCAAGAGCGGCTGTAACAAGTCGCGCTGGATTTCAGAGTAGATATTGTCGCTGGTGAGCGGCAGCATTTCCTGCTGCAAGCGGTCAGTCAGCGAGTCTTTGGCGACAAAGTAACCAATCAGGCTGGTAGCCACAAAGCCAATGAGCACAATGGCGCTGAGGAGTAGAGTGTAGTAACGCTTGTTAACGGCCATAAATGTTCAATTATCTAAAGGCGGATCATGCTCAAAAAAGCATTATCATCAATATAAGGCGACTTTGTTTATTTGAATAGTCGCTGTTTTAAAGCCGTATTCCCGCATTGACGAGGTTTAATGCGGGTGGCTGCTTGCCGCGTGCTCGTGTAAATAGCCGGAAGGGCTGTGCGGCGTACCGCCAATTTTCTGTGGCAGCAATGAGCCGATGATCATTGCCACAGCACTGATGAGCAGCCCCACCAATTGTGCGGGGACCAGGCTGGCTTCGCCGACCAGTATTTCGATCAGTACCCAGCTGCCGATGCCGAAAATAATCGCCGCCAGCGCGCCCTGGCTGCTTGCGCGTTTCCAGAAGGCACCGAAGAACAGCGGTACAAACGCACCTGCTAGCGTGACTTTATACGCGCTTTCTACCATACCAAAGATCGACAGCTCTGAGTTAAGCGCATAAAACAATACCATGGCGGCAAAGCCCACCAGGCACAATCGCATCACGCGCAAGAATGCATGGTCGTTCATGTGCGGCATAAAGCCTTTCACCACGTTTTCAGCAAAGGTGACAGAAGGGGCCAGCAGGGTCGCTGAGGAACAACTCATGATGGCCGATAGCACCGCGCCAAAGAAGATGGCTTGCGCGATCAAGGGCGTGTGTGTCAGTACCAATGTCGGTAATACCCGCTGTGAGTCTGTTTCCACCAGGGTGCCAAAGACTGCCGGGTCTATCAGCGTCGCGGCATAGGCGATAAACATGGGCACAAAGGTAAAGCAAAAGTAGATGCTGGCGCCAAGGATAGACCCCCACAAGGCAATGTTGGCCGTTTTGGCTGAGGTAATGCGCTGGAATACGTCCTGCTGCGGAATCGATCCCAGCATCATGGTCAGCCAGCCGCCGAGGAAAGTCAGCCATACGCTCCAGTTTGTAGATTGCGGAAAGAAATGCAGTTTGCCTGCGTTGCGGGCGTGTTCTATCACTGGCGCGACGCCGCCGGTTTGACCAGACACGATGTTGGCGATATACAGCAGGCCGCCGATGACAACGATCATTTGTACAAAGTCGAGAATCGCCACCGAGAGCATGCCACCGAGCGTGGTATAGGTGAGCACGATGGCGGTGCCGACGATCATGCCGGTGTGTTCTGAAATGGCGCCATGGCTGATCAGATTGAAAATCAGGCCCAGTGCCTTGATTTGCGCGGCGACCCAGCCCATGTAAGAGATGACGATGGCAATGGTGGTCAGCACCTCAACCGAGCGGTTATAGCGCATGCGGTAGAAGTCACCCAGCGTCAGGATGTTGAGTTTGTACAGGCGGCTGGAGAAGAAAATGCCAGCGATAATCAGGCACATGCTGGAGCCAAACGGGTCGGCGGCAACGCCGGACAGGCCTTCACGCACAAAGGTGGCGGAGACGCCGAACACGGCTTCGGCCCCAAACCAGGTGGCAAACACGGTTGCCATGACCACAGGCAGCGGCAAGTGACGGCCTGCCACGGCATAATCTTTGGTGCTGTGCACATTTCTGGCGGCAATCAGGCCGATGCCGATTGAAACCAGTAAATACGCCACGACAAACCAGATCAGCACAGCTTGTTTCCCTTTGAGATGATTGCAAAAGGCTGATTTTAAAACAAAACCATGCCTAAACATGGTTTTGTGATGATTGCGAAAGCTAAAAAGGCCTGAAAATCAGGCCTTTTTACAATTCTGCACAATTACTCGACCCGCTTCCAGGTTTGCGAGCGCCCAAGCAGCGAGAAGCCGATAAATCCGCGCACTTCGAGCTCATTGCCGTTTGCGCCTAGTGTCATTTTGCATTTGTAGGTTTTGCCATTTTCCGGGTCGAGAATCTCGCCGCTATCATAGACATTGCTATTGGCACTTTTCTTTAAATGTTTGGCAATGGTCATGCCGACAATTTTCTGGCCTTTGCGCTCGTCCGTGCATTTGTCGCAGACGGCATCGCCGGTATCGGTGGCAAGCAGGCCTTTTTCGACGATGGCGCTATATTCACCTGCGTTTTCAACAATGCGTACCAGTGACCGGGGTTTGCCGGTTTTGTCGTCGGTGGTTTGCCACAGGCCGCCCAGGTCTGCTGCATGTAGCGCATAGGGCAACATGAGTAGCGTGGTCACCAGCAGTTGCTTGAATAATTGCATGGTCGATCTCCTTTAGTGGTTAAACAGCAGGAACAAACTTGCAAATTGCAGTAACACCAGCACGACGATAGCGGTCGTCGCCCATTTTTGCCAGGTGGCTTGTTGGTGCTGAGAAGTGAGCAGGGCGTCGATACGGCTTTGCTGTTTGCCAAGCTCGGTCTGGTTGCGCAGGTATTGCTCAAACAGGCGCGGCATTTCTGCTGCGTGGGTCAAGATATAAGGCAGTTCACGCTTGGCCGATTTAAGCAGGCTGCGCCAGCCGATTTGCTCGCTCATCCAGCGTTTGAGGAAAGGTTTGGCGCTATGCCATAAATCAATATTCGGGTCGAGCTCGCGGCCCAGGCCTTCGATGTTTAACAGCGTTTTTTGCAGCATGATTAGCTGTGGCTGGATATTGACGCCAAAGCGGCGTGACATCTGGAACAGGCTGAGCAATGTGCGGCCAAATGAAATATCCTTCAGCGGTTTTTCAAAAATCGGTTCGCAAATCGCGCGCACGGCGGTTTCCAGCGCTTCAACATTAGTATCCGCTGGCACCCAGCCAGATTCAATATGCGCCACGGCGACATCGCGGTAATCGCGGTTAAAGAACGCCAGGAAATTACGCGCCAGGTAGTATTGATCGGTAGGTGACAGACTGCCCATGATGCCAAAATCGAGCGCGATAAATTTGCCTTTGTCCGGCCCCTCGGTCACAACCTGAATATTGCCAGGGTGCATATCAGCATGGAAAAAGCCATCACGAAATACCTGGGTGAAAAAAATCTCCACACCTTCGTGCGCCAGTTGCGTGAGGTCTATGCCGTAGGCGCGTAAAGATTCGGTATCCCTGACCGGCGTGCCGAACATGCGCTGCATGGTCATGACGTGTTTGTGCGAATAGTCCCAGTAAACGGTGGGCACCAGCAGGCGGCGATCACTGAAGTTACGGCCCAGCTGCGCGCATTGTGCTGCTTCCAGGGTCAGGTCTAGCTCGTGTTCGGTATGGCGTGCAAACTCGTCGACCATTTCATCTGGTTTCAGGCGGCGGCCTTCACGCGAGAATTTTTTAACCCACCAGGCCAGTGTGCGTAACAAGGCGATATCGCGATGGATGGTGGCTGCAATGCCTGGGCGCAATACCTTCACTGCCACTTGCTCGCCGCTATGCAGTTTGGCAAAGTGCACTTGCGCCACTGAAGCGCTGGCAACAGGGGTGATATTGAACTCTGCGTACACTGTGCTCAGTGGTGCAGCAAAGGCTTCTTGAATAATGGCCTCGACCTGCGCATAAGCAAATGGCGGCACCTGATCTTGCAGCTTGGTGAGTTCGTCGGCGACGTCAGTTGGTAGCAGATCGCGGCGTGTTGACAGCATTTGGCCAAATTTAACGAAAATTGGCCCCAGCTTTTCTAGGGCGAGGCGTAAGCGTACGGCGCGTTGTTCAGGGGCATGACGCCAGAAGAAAAACACATTCAATAAGCGATGCATCCAGCCAGGTTGTTCATCGTGGACGAAGAAAATATCCAGGCGATACCAGATCAGCACGCCGATAATATGAAAAAAACGTAACCAATGCATGTGTTACTGGCTTTCTGAAGCTGCTGCGAGGAGTTTGTCGACGCGTTGCTGTAATCGGTCTGTGTCTTCGCGTAACTGATCCACCGACTGGTTAAATTGCGCGATGCGGGTTTTCTTGGCGATGATGGGTTGCTCTTCTTGCCAGTATTCCACCAGCATTTCGCCCAGATTTTTGGCCTGGCTTTGCCAGCGCTGTAATTTTTCCTGGCCGATTTGCACAACCTGGTAAGCGGCAATATCACCAACGACTTTGCTCAGATCATCTTCTATGTCCCAGCGCACCGCGGAGAGTATCTTGCCGACGGCCATGCCGAGCGCGGCGTCGCCTTCAATTTTAATCAGGCTATGTGCAAGCGGGTCCTGTCGTAACAGTCGCATGGCCAGGCTGGGTGGCAAATGGATGGTGGCATCTGCTTCTGCCGTGTCTCCGGCCACCGCCAGTTCGCCATTATTTAGAATGGTGAGTGTGGCCTGGGCGACTTTAAAGTCCACACGCAGATTTTTGTGTGCATAAGGCTGTAGCAGTGGCGCTGTCCAGCTATTTTGCTGCATCAGGTGCTGCAACACGAATTGAATCAGGGGTTTAAACATGGGCTTAGATCTTGATGCCTTTGTGCAAGGCCACCACGCCAGCGGTCAGGTTGTAATAATCCACTTTGCCAAATCCTGCCTCGTGCATCATTTGCTTCAGGGTTTCCTGGTCTGGGTGCATGCGTATGCTCTCTGCCAGGTAGCGGTAGCTGGGCTCGTCGTTGGCGATCCATTTGCCAAACTTGGGCAGCAGTTTAAATGAGTAGGTGTCGTACAGTTTTTCCAGCGGTTGCCAGACTTTAGAGAATTCGAGTACCAGCAAGCGGCCACCCGGCTTCAGCACGCGCTGCATTTCACGCAAGGCAACGTCTTTGTGCGTCATATTGCGCAAGCCAAAGGCGACGATGACACAATTAAAGGTTTCGTCAGCAAATGGTAAGATTTCTGCATTGCATTGTGCCGCCGGAATACTGAGCCCTGCATCAATCATGCGGTCACGGCCCACGCCCAGCATGGAGGCATTGATGTCGGTCAAAATCACGGTGCCAGGGTTGACGGCGGATTGCGTGCCAACTTTTTTGGCAAATAGGCGGGACAAATCACCGCTGCCGCCGGCAATATCCAGCACCTTGTCGCCTTGGCCTACGCCGCTAACGTCAATCGCAAAGCGCTTCCATAAACGGTGCATGCCTGCTGACATGACGTCGTTCATGATGTCGTATTTTTGCGCGACAGAATGAAACACCTCGCCAACTTTTTTCTGCTTGTCGGCTTCGGCGACGGTATCAAAGCCAAAGTGGGTGGTTTTTTCCTGATCAGTGTTTTGCTGCATGTGTCGGTTCCTTGCGGGTATGGCCAGCCATAGACAGTTTAGTCACATAGTCTTGCCACAGGCTTTCATAATGTTGCGCCAGATAGTACAGATAATCCCATGAATACAGGCCAGTATCATGACCATCGTCAAATATCAGTTTGATGGCGTATCTGCCAACCGGTTCAATATCGTTAATATTGACGTTTTCTTTGTCCAGTTGCAGTACTTCTTGTCCGGCACCATGTCCGCGCACTTCGGCCGAGGGTGAATAAACGCGCAAAAACTCGCAAGACAGCATGCACTCGGTATGGTTATCGAAGTGTATTTCAAGCAGGTGTGAGGCCTGATGCAGTTGTATCAGGGTCGGGGTCGGACAATCTGGGTGTAGACCGCTCATAAGATTGAAGAAAGTGGTGGATTGGGTCGTTAAGTTTAATTATGCGCATGATAGCAGATGCATGGTAGCCGCGCATGGGTAGTAATTGTTGTATCTTATGGTTGATAATTCATTTTATTTGTGAATTAATGGCTATACCTACATGATTTATTTGAACTTTTATTATTTCATGATAGATTACTAAAAAAACAAACCATCATGAATAGGTTAC
>Ga0208635_100057_pt1 | contig 93676 bp, 77 predicted proteins | sample LakWasMe93_HOW11_2_FD_183915 | JGI IMG/M metagenome (GOLD analysis project Ga0208635, IMG submission 183915) | Freshwater sediment methanotrophic microbial communities from Lake Washington under simulated oxygen tension - Sediment Metagenome... | ecosystem: Environmental > Aquatic > Freshwater >...
CACACAATCTCCACTTGCCTAGGCCATCCACCTCACCGATCCATGAAATTTGCTCTCACAGCCTCCCTCGCCTGTTTTCTGCTGGCTCCTCTGTCCGTCTCCGCTCAAACACCCGAGGAATCGCTATCGCGTTGCTTGGCGGACAGCACGACCGGAAAAGACAGAAAGGATCTTGCACGCTGGGTCTTCTTTGCAATGGCAGCTCATCCTGAGATCAAACAGTACGCCGCGCCTAGCATCGTGAGCGCCACGGACGAAACGGACAAGCTTATGGCAAGCATGTTCACGCGCCTGCTAGCTGATTCCTGCCTCAAGCAAACTCAGGCGGCCTTCAAACAGGGTGGTCCGGTCGCCGTTCAAAAGGCATTTGAAACGCTTGGCCAACTTGCCATGCAAGAGCTGATGTCCGATACCCAAGTCAATGTGAGCATGGGCGCGTTCCAGAAGTATCTCGATCAAGGCAAGCTAGGCAAAGCATTGGGAGGTAACTGATGCCTAACCCTTCCGTCAAAGAGACGTCTTGCGCCAGGGCGCAAGCCGCCCCTTACGTCGAACGTTGAGTGTCCGCATTGGGGCTGCGAATTCGACAATGTGACTGACTGCAATCGCTGCGAAGCAGTCGTCGAGCTAGCCAGCCCAACCGACTGCATTGGGTCGATTGCGTACATATAGCGAACCAGGGCGAGCGCCAGTCTGGGGCAAAGCCGCTCGACCCTGCCCCTCACTCAAGGCATCAGCTCCCTACGCTCACTCCCCGCCTCACGGCTTGATCAGCTGCCCCGTCGCCCAGGGCCCGGTCACGCCGTCGATCTCGCAGTCCCACAGCGCCTGCACGTCCAGCGCGTCGCGCACACCCTCGGCATAGACCTTGAGCGTGAGGCTGCGCAGCATGATGACCATGCCGCGCACAAAGGCGGCGCGCGCCGCGTCGCCCGAGACGCCGCTGACCACCGAGCTGTCCAGCTTCACATAGTCAAGCCCGGCCTGGTAGAGCCGCTCCACCTGGGCCAGGCCGGCGCCGGCATGCTCCAGGCCCAGCCGCACGCCCAGCGGGCGCAGCTGCCGGCCCAGCTCGTGCAGCAGGTCGAAATGCTGCGTCGCGGCCGATTCGGCCAGCTCCAGGCCGAGGCGGCGCGCGGCCTGCGGCGCGTGGAACACCAGCTCGCGCACGCGCGCCACAAAGCCGCCGTCCAGCAGCGAGGCCGGCGCCACGTTGACGCAGCGCCATTGCTCGTCATGGCCGTTCGCCTCCAGCGCCAGCGCAATCGCGCACAGGTCGACCTCGGCGGTGAGGCGGTTGCGCACCGCCAGCGGCAGCCAGCGCGCCGCGTTCTCGAACTCGGCCTGCTCGTCCAGGCGCAGCTGCAGCGGGCATTCCAGGTGCACCAGGCGGCGCTCGCGGTCGATCACCGGGAACTCCAGCAAGCGCGCGCGGCGCGCCTGCAGCGCCTCGCTGATCTGCAAACGCCAGGCGCGCTCGCCCTGCAGGTAGCGCTCGTGCTCGGGCGTGACGAGGGCCTGCACCACCACGCCGGTGCCGGCCTCGGCGCGCGCCAGCGCCACGTCGGCCTGGGCGAACCAATGGCTGGCGGCGCGCTCGCGCGGCAGCTCGATGGCACCCAGCGCCACCTGGATGCCGGGCCCGAAGGCAGGCAGGCTGGCGCGCAAGGCTTCGGCCAGGGCCTCGGCGGTCTCGGCCGCGACGCGCGGGGCCGGCAGCCAGAGCGCGAAGTCCGCGCCGTTCAGGCGGCCGGCCAGGCAGCCATGCACGCGCTCGGGGTAGACCTGGATCGCGCGCGCCATCGCCACCAGCACCTGGTCGGTGGCGACATGGCCCAGGCTCTGGTTCAGGCCCGCCAGATCGCGCAGCCGCAGCAGCACCAGGCCGGCATGGCTGGGGCCCTCGTCGCGCGCCAGCGCCGATTCCAGCTCGGCGAGGAAGTGCTTGCGGTGGCTCATGCCGGTGAGCGCGTCGCAATGCGCCTGCTGGCGCAGCACCTGGAGCTGCTCGGCCTGGGCCTCGAACATGCTCTTCACGCGCATCACCATGCTGTTCATTGCGCCGGTCAGGCGCTGCAGCTCGGGCACCTTGGATTCGTCGACCGTGCTGAACTCGCCGCGCACCACCGCATTGGCCTGCGCCACCGCGTTGTCCAGCGGCTTGCGGATGCGGCGCAGCACCGCCAGCGCGGCCAGCCCCGCCAGGCTGCCCAGCGCCAGCAGCAGCAGGGCGCTGCGCAGGGTGCTGCTCCACAGCGCGTCGTGCGCATAGGCGGACTGGCTCCGCACCTCCACCGAGCCCGCCGCGTTCCAGCCGTTCGACACCTTGGCCACACCGGCCTGGGTCTGGATCGGCGTCAGACCGCGGAACCAGCCGGGCGCCTTGGACACCAGCGGTGGCGCATGGCGCTCGAAGGCGACGCTGCCGTCATTGCGCTTCCACACCACGCTCTCGTAGGCGCCGGTGTCGAACTGGGCCGAGATCAGCAGCGACATCAGCTCGGCATCGCCGCCCTGCTGCGACATCGCCAGCGCCAGCGCGGTGGCGTTGTCGCTGTTCTTGAGCTGCAGCTGGGTCTGCATCAGCTGGCGCAGCGAACCGGTGGACACCGCCACGCTGCCCAGCAGCGACAGCAGCACCACGCTCAGCACCAGGAGCCAGATTTGACGTATCAGCGACATGGGCTGCATTCTCCTTGTTGCATCGTTCGCATCAGAATCCCTCCGCCTTCACCTTGGCCAGCAAGTCGCGCCATTGCGACAGTCGCGCCAGCGGGTTGCCGGCGCTGGCGCTGCCCACGCCCTGCCACAAGCCCTCGCTGTTGAAGCTGAACACCGGCTGCAGATCGCCGCGCGCCGAGGCCGGGCGCAGCTCGGGCACCAGGTTGTCCAGGATCAAGGGCTCGGCCTGCGGCTGCGCATAGTAGGCCAACACCATATGCGCCTGGCTGCGCCCGCGGAACTGGGCGCGCACATAGACCATGCGCAGCTTGGCCTCGGGCACGCCGGCGGCCACCAGGCTGAAGTACTTGGCGATCGAGTAATCCTCGCAATCGCCCTGGCCTTTTTCCAGCGTCTCGAGCGGGCTGGCCCAGTAGTCCGCCTGGCCCCAGACCTCGATATCGTCGCGGAAGGCAATGCGCTGGTTGAAGAACTGGTTCAGCGCCTGCAGGCGCTGCTCCTCGTCCTGCGTGCTGACGCGCTCCACCAGCTGCTGCAAGGCCTTGGCCGCCACCAGGGTGCGCGGGCTGCGGTGCGCGGCGGCGTCCAGAAAGCTCGGCACGTCCCAGGCCCGGCCGCCGCCCGCCCAGCCTAGCAGCAGGGCCAAGCCGATGCCGGCGCGCAGCTGCTGGAAAAAAAGGCGTGGACCGGACATCGGGGCATCGGGGCATTGGCAGGGGGCTTGCGGCACTGTACAGGCTGGGTCGGAGCGCGCCGCCGACGCGCCGCGCGCCGCCCCCGGTTTCGGGCAATTTGCCGCAATCGCCGGCCGGGCCGCGGCGCGGGGCCACGCCATAATCCGCCCGACCCTCCAAGACCGCCATGAAATCCCAAGCAGTACGCCAAGAGCTGGATCAGGCCCGCGCCACCGGCCCGCTCAAGCAGATCAAGATCCCGCCTTGCCCCGAGCTGCTGACGCGTCTGCGCGAAGCCATGGCCCAGGCCCAGCCCGATCTCACCGAGGTCGCACGCATCGCCGCCAGCGATGTGGCCATGTCGGCCACCCTGCTGCGCCAGGCCAACAGCCCGCTGCACCTGGCCGACGGCATGCCCTGCGGCACCGTGGGCCAGGCGATGACGCGGCTGGGGCTGGACGAGACCGCGGCGGTGATGACGGGCTTTCTGCTCAAGCACAGCATCCCGGTCAACAGCCCGCAGCTGGCGCGCTTCTGGGAGCGCTCCACCAAGCGGGCGCTGGCGATGGCCTTCATCGCGCGCCAGCTGCCGGGGCTCTCGCCCGACCTGGCCCATACCTACGGCCTGTTCTGCCATGTCGGCATGCCGGTGCTGCTGCAGAGTGTGCGCGGCTACGGCGCCACCATGGTGGAGGCGGCAGCGCGCATCGACCGCCCCTATATCGCCACCGAGAACGCCAACCACCGCACCGACCACGCGGTGGTGGGCGCGCTGGTGGCGCGGGTCTGGAACCTGCCGGCCGCGCTGATGAGCGCGATCCGCCTGCACCACGACCTGCGCTCGCTGGGCGACGCCGGCATCGAGCCCGAGATCCATACCCTGGTGGCCGCCGGCCTGATCGCCGAGCACCTGATGCGCCTGCACGAGGTGCTGCCCGAGGACGCCGACTGGGCCGACCACCATGGCGCGGCGATGGCCTGGCTGCACATCGGCCCGGACGACGTCGATCAATGGGACGAGGCGCTCCGGCCCATCCTTGATGCAGCCTGAAACCGAGGCCTGAAGCCCTCGTTCTTGCCCCAGGTCATGGGCGGCGGCGGCGCGGCTCGCTAGCATCGCCGCCAGCATGACAAACACCGCACCGACGATCCTGGCCCGCGCGCGCGCCGAGCAGCGCCACACCCTGACCGAGGCCGAGGGCCTGCAGATCCTGGCCGAGGCCGGCGTGCGCGTGCCGCAGCAGGTGCTGCTGGACGGGCCCGCGGCGCTGCGCGCCGAACACCTGCCGCCCGGCGCCAAGGTGGTGGTCAAGGTGGTGGCACACGACATCCTGCACAAGACCGAGCTGGGCGGCGTGAAGATCGTCGACAACCGGCTGGAGGCCGTGGCCGAGGTGCTGGCCGACATGCACGCGCGGCTGGCCCCGCATTACGCGGTGAGCGGCTACAGCCTCAATGAATGCATCGAGTACGAGCGCGCCTTCGGCCATGAGTTCCTGGTCGGGCTGCGCTGGACCGAGGATTTCGGCGCCACCCTGAGCCTGGCCTGCGGCGGCGTGGCGGCCGAGTACCTGGCCGGCCAGCTCAGGCCGGGCCGCGAGCTGTCGGTGTTCTCGCCCGAGCTGACGGCCGAGTTCGACCTTGCCAGCAACGCGGTAGCGCAATTCGCCACCCAGCCCTGGCGCCAGCAGCCCGCCCTGCTGCCCGAGGCCAGGCTGCGCGCGCTGCTGGACAAGCTGCTGGCGCTGGCGCGGCAGCGCATGCCGGCCGAACTGATCGAGATCGAGATCAACCCGCTGGTGATCTCAAGAGCCGGCGAACTGATCGCGCTGGACAGCGTGGTGCGCCTGCCCGAGCGCCCCTACCTGACCGAGCCGCCGCAGCGCCCGCTGCACAAGCTGACAAAGCTGCTGGCGCCCGCCAGCATGGCCGTCATGGGCGTGTCTGAGAAGGGTGGCCCGGGCCGCACCATCCTGCAAAACATCCTCGCCCAGGGCTTCGACCCCGCGGCGCTCACCGTCATCAAGCCGGGCCTGGCGACGCTGGACGGTGTGGCCTGCGTGGCCGATGTGAGCGCCCTGCCCGCACCGGTGGACCTGCTGGTGCTGATCGTGCCGGCGGCCCAGGTGCCCGCGGTGCTGGGCGAGGTGATCACGCAGGGCAAGGCGCAGGCGGTGATCGTGATCCCCGGCGGGCTGGAGGAAAAGGCCGGCACCGAGCAGCTGGTGGCGCGCATGCAGCAGGCGCTGCTGGCGGCGCGCGCCTCCCCCGACCAGGGTCCGCTGATCAACGGCGGCAACTGCCTGGGCGTGCGCTCGCTGCCGGGCCGCTACAACACCCTCTTCATCCCCGGCGAGAAGCTGCCCTTCTCGGCCGGGCCGGAATCGCCGCTGGCCCTCATCAGCCAGAGCGGTGCCTTCGCCATCACCCGGCTCAACCAGTTCCACCATGTCAACCCGCGCTACTGCATCACGCTGGGCAACCAGAGCGATCTGACCGTGGGCGACTACCTCAGCCAGCTGCAGCACGACCCGGCGATCGAGGTCTTCGCCGTCTATGTGGAGGGCTTCAAGGAGCTCGACGGGCTGAAGTTCCTGCGCGCCGCCCGCGCCATCACCGCCAGCGGCCGCAAGGTCATCCTCTACCGCGCCGGCCGCACCCAGGAGGGTGCGCAGGCCAGCAGCAGCCATACCGCCTCGATCGCCGGCAATGCGGCGGTGACGCGCGAGCTGGCGCGCGGCTGCGGCGTCATGCTGGCCGAGACCATCACCGATTTCGAGGCGCTGATCGGCCTGCATCTGGCGCTGGGCCGGCGCGCGCTGCGTGGCCGGCGCCTGGCGGCGGTCAGCAATGCCGGCTTTGAATGCGTGTCGATGGCCGACAACCTCGGCCCCTTCCAGCTGGCCCGCTTCGACGCGGCCACCGAGGCGCGGCTGAAGCAGGTGTTCGCCAGCGAGCGCCTCACCGAGCTGGTGGACGTGGGCAACCCGCTGGACCTCACCCCGATGTGCGGCGACGCCGGCTACGAGGCGGTGATCGCCGCCGTGCTGGCCGACCCCGGCGTGGACCTGGCCCTGGTGGGCGTGGTGCCGCTCACGCCTGCGCTCAAAACCCTGGGCGCGGCGGCGCTGGAGCCCGACGCCATCGCGACGCGCTGGATCCGCCTGCTGCAGGGTCAGCCCAAGCCCTGCATCGCGGTGATCGACGGCGGCTCCATCTACGACGAGCTGGCGCGCCTGCTGGAGGCCGGCGGCGTGCCCACCTTCCGGCGTGCCGACCGCGCGCTGCGCGCGCTGCGCCTGAGCGTCTGAGGGCGCGCCGACAATGGCGCGATGCCTGACGACCTCGCCTACCCGGACCGCCGCACGCGCTCACCGCTCTGGGCCATCCTCTGGATGGCCCCGCCGCTGCTGATCGCCCTGTGGTGGGTGCTCGGCCCGACGGGCGTGCCGGTACAGATCGAGCGCCAGACCTGGCGCCTGGTGATCGAGATCGAAACCCTGGTGGCCGAAAGCGCCTCCGGCTGGTGCGACGAGATGCCCGCCGGCGCGCGCGAAATCGGCCGGCACCTGCTACCCGACCCGAGCGGCCAGCGCAGCGCGCCGGCCGAGCATTGCCGCTACAGCGTGCCGGCATGGCGCGCGCTGCACAGCGCGCAGGCCGAGGGCGATGCGCCCGGGCCGCCGCATTGGCCCGTGCCGGCGCTGAACCGCCTGGCACCCGAACAGCTGGGCGCGGAACGCGCGGGCAAGCGGCACGAGTTCTACGAGCTGCTGCTGCGCGCCGCCGATGGCCGCGCCTGGACCTGCCGGCTGGCGCAGCCGCAGTGGCAGACCTACCGCCAGGGCCAGCGCCTGCGCCTGCAGGTGGACCGCTTCGGCACCGCCGATTGCGGCCGCCTGCCATCGCTCACTTGAGCAGCGGCCTGATGCGCTCGTAGCCGGCGCGGCTCACCGGCACCTTGCGGCCGCCGCGCAGCACCGCCAGCAGCTGGTCCTTGCCCTGGCGCTCCAGCTGCAGCAGTTGGTCCAGATTGATCAGCCAGGAGCGGTGCACGCGTACGAAGCGATGGGGGTCCAGGCCGGCCTCGAACTCGGCCAGGGTCTGCGTCTTCAGCAGGCTGCGCTCGGGCGTGTGGATGCACACATAGTCGTCCTGCGCCTCCACGCACAGCACCTGCTCGGGGCTCAGCACATGCAGCTGCTGGCGGTCGCGCACCAAGATGCGCTGCGGGTTGCCGGCGGCCACCAGCTGCTGCAGGCCCGGCGTGGCGAGCGGCAGCAGCTTGCGCGCCTGCGCCAGCGCGCGATCGAAGCGCGCCTGCGAAAAGGGCTTGAGCAGATAGTCCACCGCGTGCAGCTCGAAGGCGCGCAGCGCATGCGCCTCATGCGCGGTGGTGAAGATCACGCCATGCTCGCGGCCGCTTAAGCCCAGCACCTCCAGGCCGCTGAGGCCCGGCATCTGGATATCCAGGAACAGCAGATCGGGCGCCAGCGCTTCGATGGCGGCCAGCGCCGCCTCGCCATCGGCACATTCACCGACGATCTCGATCTCGGGGTGGGCCTTCAGGAACTCGCGCAGCAAGCGCCGCGCCAGCGCCTCGTCGTCCACCAGCAGGGCCGTCAGCCTTTTTGCATCCGGGGCACTCATGGCTCGCTTCTCCAGGGCAGGGTGATCTCGGCCACGAACTGCCCGGCCTCGCTGCGCAGGCGCAGATTGGCCCGGCCGGCAAACAGGCTCAGCAGCCGCTGGCGCACATTGTGCAGCCCGGTGCCGGTGCCGAGCTCGTGGGGGCTGGCGGCGGCCGCCAGGGCAAGCGGGTTGGCGAGCTGCAGATGCAGCCAATCGCCCTGCCGCAGCGCGCGCAGGCTCAGCGTGCCGCCCTCGCTGCGCGCGGCGATGCCATGCTTGACGGCGTTCTCCACCAGCGGCTGCAGCAGCATGGGCGGCAGCAGCGCGGCGCCGACCCCATCGGCCAGCTCGCAGTCGAAGCGCAGGCGCTCGCCAAAGCGCACCTGCTCGATCTCCACATAGCCGCGGCAGTGAATCAGCTCCTCGTCCAGGGTGATCCAGTCGCGCTGCGTCAGCGCCAGGGTCTGGCGGAAGTACTGGGCCAGCGCCAGCGTCATCCGGCGCGCCGCCGCGGCGTCGAAGCTGGTGAGCGCGCTGATCGAGTTCAGGCAGTTGAAGAGGAAATGCGGATTCACCTGGTTGCGCAGCATCAGCAACTCGGCCTCCACCGCGCGCGCCTGCGCCTGCTCGGCGCGATGCTCCGCATCGCGCAGGCCCGCCCAGGCCTGCAAGGCATCGGCGGCCAGCAGCGCCAGCAGATAGCCGCCGCTGGCGAGCGCGAACAGGCTTGCCGCGAGCGGCGCGGCCGGCTCCAGCCAGGCCCAGGCCAGCAGCGTGCACAGCCCGCCCACCAGCAGCGCGGCCACCGCATAGCGCGCCAGCCCCTGCCAGGCGCGGCCGCGCGCCAGCGGCAGCGCGCGGCTGAGCTCCCAGGCCGAGGGCAGCAGCAGCGCATAGAACAGCACCAGCGGCAATGTCGCGCCCAGCGCCGCGGCCCAGCCCCAGCCGGCCAGCCAGACCAGCGCGCCCGCCAGCAGGCCGCCCAGCAGCGCGCAGGCGGCCAGCAGCCCCAGCAGCGCGGCCGGCCGGAGCAGCAGCAGATAGACCGAGCGCATCGCCGCTCAGTTGCGCAGTTCGATGCCGCCCAGGATCACCTCGCCGTGGATCACCAGGCGCTTGCTGCTCAGCAGCGGCGGCACGGTCTTGTCCTCGATCGCGCCCAGCACCGGATGGCCGTTCACGGTCACGGCCCAATCGTTCGGCACCTTCAGCTCCAGGCCGCCCATCAGCACGAACACATCCAGCCGGGCCGTGCCCTCCACCGAGGCCTGGCGCAGATCCAGTTGCGCGCCGCCCAGCACCACGGTGACCTTGCCGCCGCTGAACTGCGGGCTGCTGACGCGCGACTGGTTGCCGCCCAGCACCGCCGTCAGGTCGATGCGGTCGGTGTTCAGCTGCTCGACCGGCTGCCCCTCGGCAGTGCGCCAGCCCGTACCGATACGGCCCTTGAACATCACCAGCAGGCCCAGTGCGATCAGCAGCAGCGGCCACCAGTCGCGCCAGCGAAAGTCGAACAGGCCCAGATGGCGCAGCGTCAGCACGCTGCCCACCACAATCAGCGCCGCGCCGAAGCCGCGGCCCGGGCCCTGCGGCGACTGCGTGAACTTGAGCACGCCCAGCGCGATCAGCACCAGCGGCCAGAAGGGCAGGATGCGCCGCACGTCGAAGACGTGGAAGTTGTCCAGCAGGAACAGCAGGCCCAGCAGCGCCAGCACCAGGCCCAGCAGCAGTTGCTGGCGCGGGTCGCGATGGTTGTTGCTCATGGCTGGCCCTCCCCGTCGCGTCGCGCCGCGTCGCCGCGCCCGCGCAGCAGGCCGAAGCTTCCCATCAGGATCTTGCCCAGGCCCAGGGCCAGCAGCAGCAGCGGCCAGCTGTTGTGATAGCTCAGGCCCAGGTAGCTGGTCTCGCAGGCATAGAGCCAGGCCGACAGCAGCAGCAGGAAACAGGCACTGCCGAGTTGGCGTGCATTGCGCGCCGTCACCAGGCGCAGCAGGCCCAGCACGGTGATCGCCAGCGGCCAATGCGTCCAGAGAAAGTCCAGCACGCCATAGCCCTGCTTTTCAAGCAGTGCGGCGCTGCCGATCACGATCAGCACCAGGCCGGTAAAGAGATGGTCGTGCGGCCGGCGCCGCTCGCAGTCGCGAGATCGATGGGACATGGTGGAAAAGCTCCCTGAGTGAATGGCCGCGACGATAGCGAAGCCGGCGGCGCTTGTCGCGCGGATTTCGGCGAATGAACAGCCGCGCCCGGTGAATGACGCGCCGGGCCGACGCATGGCAAAGAGCGTGTTTGCCCTCCCGTCATGGTGCCCGCAAGGCAGCCCAGGGGCGCAATCTAGGCGCACGCCGCAGGCCAGGCTCGCCGCCTGGCCAAGGTGGGCAACGACGAGTGCGCCCCTGGGCTGCCTTGCCCTTCGGGTCGCCCCGCAAAGACAGCGTCTGCGGCGTTGCAAATCCTCGCCGGGTACCCAACCCGGCTGCGGTTTGCGCCTTGCATCCCCTGCCTTTGCGGGGCAACGGGCGCTATGACGGGAGGGCAAACACGCTCTAAGATGCCCCGCCCCTCACCAGAAAGCCCAAGCCTTGTCCACGACCTCACAGCGCCTCGCTCGCATCCCGCCCGGCTCGGGCGTGCTGTTCTTCGTCCAGATGTTCTCCACGCTGGGCTATGCCGTGCTGTACTCCAGCCTGGTGCTGTATGCCACCGAGCATCTGCGCTTCAGCGCCGAACATGCCTCGCTGGTGATGGGGGTGTTCGGCGCCTTCAACTACGGCCTGCATCTGTTCGGCGGCTATCTGGGCGGCCGGTTTCTCAGCAACCGCAATCTCTTCGTCGGCGGCATGCTGCTGCAGGTGTTCGGCTGCGCCGCCATCGCCGGCGGCACCGAGGCCTTGCTGTACTGGGGGCTGGCGCTGTTCCTGACCGGCAGCGGCCTCAACGTCACCTGCCTCAACATGATGCTGACGCAGCGCTTCGCGCCCGAGGACAACCGCCGCGAGGGCGCCTTCCTGTGGAACTACGCGGGCATGAACGTGGGCTTCTTCATCGGCTTCACGGTGGCCGGCCATTTCCAGCTGAGCCAGAGCTACAGCAGCCTGTTCTGGTTCGCCACCGTCGGCAACATCCTCGCCATCGTGCTCGCGCTGGCCTTCTGGAAGGTGCTGGCCGATCTGGACACGCCGCTGATGAAGGTCGGCGCGGCGCAGTTCCGTGCCCGCTTTGCCGCCGGCACGGCCATCCTGATCGGCCTGGTGCCCCTGCTGTGGTGGCTGCTGCAGCATCCCGAAGGCACCGAATCGCTGGTCAAGCTGATCAGCGCCGCGGTAGCCCTGGCCCTGATCGTGCTGACGCTGCGGCACCGCGATGTGCCGGAGCGCAAGCGCATGTGGGCCTATCTGGTGCTGACGCTGGGCTCGCTGATGTTCTGGTCGCTCTACCAGATGGCGCCCAGCGGCCTGCAGCTGTTCGCGGTGGGCAATGTGAAGCTGGAGCTGTGGGGCGTGACGATCGCGCCGCAATGGGTGCAGAACATCAACACCGTGGTGATCGTGCTGGGCGGGCCGCTGCTGTCGGCCTGGTTCGTGCGCCTGCGCGCGCGCGGCTGGCCGCTGGACGTGCCGCAGCAGTTTGCCGCCTCGCTGCTGCTGATGGGCCTGGGCTTTCTGGCCCTGCCGCTGGGCATCCACTTCGCCAACGCGCAGGGCCAGGTGGCCTTCGTCTGGCTGTTCGCTAGCTATGTGCTGCAGTCGCTGGGCGAGCTGCTGATCTCGCCGGTGGGCTACGCCATGATTGGCCGGCTGGCACCGCGCCAGTACCAGGGCGTGATGATGGGCAGCTGGATGCTGGTGACCGGCCTGGCCTCGCTGTTCGCGGCCGACTTCTCCGGCATGGTGGCGCAGCCGGCCGGCAGCACCGCGCTCACGAGCAACCCGGCCTATGCCGCGCTGTTCACCGAGCTGGGGCTGGGCAGCGTGGTGGTGGGCATCGCCCTGATGGCGCTGATCCCCTGGCTGCGCCGGCTCATCACGGACGAGACGCACAATAGCGGCCAACGCGGCAGCGCGCCCACCTGAGCGCGCCGTCCGGGCACTCACCCGTCTACAGCTCACTTCTCCTCATGCTGCAAAGAAACGAATCCCTCTCCCAAGTCGCCGCCGCCGTCGGCCCCGTGGTGCTGATCGTGATGGACGGCTACGGCCTCTCGAAGACGGACGCCGGGAGCGCCATCGCGGCCGCCAACAAGCCGACCCTGGACAAGCTGTTCGCGCAGCACCCCAACATCCGCCTGCGCGCCCATGGCACCGCGGTGGGCATGCCCTCCGACGAGGACATGGGCAACTCCGAGGTCGGCCACAACGCGCTGGGCGCCGGCCAGGTCTATTCCCAGGGCGCGGCCCTGGTGGCCAACTCGATTGCCTCGGGCGACATCTGGCAGGGCCAGGCCTGGCAAGAGATCGTCGCTGCGGCCAAGACGGGGAACGGACGCCTGCACTGCATCGGCCTGCTGTCGGACGGCAATGTGCACAGCCATATCGATCACCTGAAGGCCCTGGTCACGCAGGCCAAGGCCGAGGGCATCCGCTCGGTGCGCGTCCACGCCCTGATCGACGGCCGCGATGTGCCCGAGACCAGCGCGCTGGATTACGTGGTGCCCTTCGAAGCCTTGCTGGCCGAGCTGAGCACCGACGGCTTCGACGCCCGCATCGCCTCGGGAGGTGGCCGCCAGTGCATCACCATGGATCGCTATGACGCCAACTGGCCGATGGTCGAGCGCGGCTGGAAGACCCATGTGCTGGGCCAGGGCCCGCAGTTCCCCAATGCCGGCGCCGCCATCGAGGGCCTGCGCCAGCAGCACCCCGGCGTGATCGACCAGGACCTGCCCGAGTTCGTCATCGCCGAGCAGGGCCGGCCCATCGGCACCATCGAAGACGGTGACGCGGTGGTGCTGTTCAACTTCCGCGGCGACCGCGCCATCGAGATCACCCGCGCCTTCGAGGAAGGCGCCTCGTTCGACAAGTTCGACCGCGTGCGCGCCCCCAAGGTCAGCTACGCCGGCATGCTGCAGTACGACGGCGACCTGAAACTGCCGGCGCGCTTCCTGGTGGCACCGCCGGCGATCCGCAACACCTCGGGCGAGTGGTTCAGCAAACTCGGCATCACCCAGTTCGCCTGCTCGGAGACGCAGAAGTTCGGCCATGTGACCTACTTCTGGAATGGCAACCGCTCCAGCAAGTTCGAGGGCGAGACCTATCTCGAGGTGCCCAGCGATGTCGTGCCCTTCGAGCAGCGCCCCTGGATGAAGTCTGCCGAGATTGCCGACGCGATGATCGCTGCGCTGCAAAGCGGCCAGCACAAGATCCTGCGCTGCAATTTCGCCAACGGCGACATGGTCGGCCACACCGGCAACTTCCGCGCCGCCACCATGTCCATCGAGGCGGTGGATCTGGCGCTGGGCCGCTTGCTCAAGGCCGTGGACGCGGCCGGCGGCGTGGCCCTGATCACCGCCGACCATGGCAATGCCGACGAGATGTTCGAGCTCGACAAGAAGAGCGGCCAGCCGGCGCTGAACAAGGACGGCAGCCCCAAGGCCAAGACCGCGCACACGCTCAATCCGGTGCCGCTGATCCTCTACCACCGCATTCCCGGCCTGACGCTGGGCCTGAAGCAGACCGCCACCGCCGGCCTGTCCAATCTGGCCGCCACCACGGCCGCGCTCTTGGGCTATGACAAGCACGCGGATTGGGATGAGAGTCTGCTGACCCTGGCTTGATCATCGGCGGATGAACAGCTTGTGAACACTCGAATCGCCGCGCTGTGGCGCTGCGCCAGGATCGACGCAGGGCTGACGCTCACGGCCTTGCTGGCCGCCCTGGCCGGCTGCGCCAGCGCGCCACCGCGCCAACCGGCTTCGCCGGCGTCACCCGACGCGGCAGCGGCAGCACCGGCAGCCGCGGCAGCCGCCGTCGCGCAGGCGCCCTCCGCCAGCCCCGCCCCCGTGATGAGCGCCGAGGAACTGCAGGCACGCTGCCTCGCCTGGGCGCAGGCCTTCCGCCCCGAGGCGCGCGCCGCGGGCATCAGCGAGGCGGTGCTCGACGCCGCCTTCGGCCCGCTGCAATGCCTGCCAAAGGTGCTGACGCTGGATCGCAGCCAGCCCGAGTTCACGCGGCCGATCTGGGCCTATCTGGACAGCGCGGTGTCCGCCTCACGGGTCAAGCAGGGGCTGACGCGGCTGGCCGAGCCGGCGGTACGTGCCGCGCTGGAACAGGCCAGCGCCAGCCATGGCATACCCGTGCACCTGCTCGCGGCGTTCTGGGGCCTGGAGAGCGATTTCGGCCGCGATCAAGGCAGCGTGCCGGTGGTCGATGCGCTGGTCACGCTGGCGGTGGACGGCCGACGCGAAGCGATGGCGCGGCGCGAGTTGCTGGCGGCGCTGCGCATCCTGCAAGCAGGCGACACCGACCGGGCCCGCCTGCTCGGCTCCTGGGCCGGAGCCATGGGCCAGACCCAGTTCATGCCCAGCAGTTTCCTGAGCGATGCGCAGGACGCCGATGGCGACGGCCGGCGCGACATCTGGGCCAGCCTGCCCGATGTAATGGCCTCCACCGCCAACTACCTGGCGCGGCGCGGCTGGCGGGCCAACGAACCCTGGGGCCAGGAACTCAGCCTGCCGGAGGGCTTTGACCCCGCGCGCGCCGAAGCATCGCTGCAGCAGTCCAGCGCGGCTTGGGCCGCCGAGGGGCTGCGTCCGGCCGATCCAGCCGCCAGCGGACTCAGCCCCATGGATCAGGCCTGGGTGTTGCAGCCAGCGGGCAGCCGCGGGCCGGCCTTTCTGGTGGGGCATAACTGGCAAGTGATACGGCGTTACAACGCCTCGGACAGCTACGCACTGGCGATCGGTTTGCTCAGCGAGCGGCTGGCGGGGCGCAGCGAGGGCGTACGCGCCGCCTGGCCGCGCGAGTTGCAGGCGCTCAGCCGCACACAGCTGCAGGCCATGCAGCGCGCCCTGGCCACTCAGGGCTTTGCGCCCGGCCCGGCCGACGGCGTGTTCGGCCCCGCCACGCGCGCCGCCTTGCGCGCCTGGCAACGGCGCGAGGGCCTGCCGGTCGATGGTTTTCCCACCCTGGAACTGCTGCAGCGGCTCTGGCCGGGTGCGCCAACGTCCGGTCGGGGCGATTGACGTACGGGCACGCTGAGCCAGATTGCTGGCCATCCGCCATTTCGGATCGGAGCTTCATGCAATCCCTTGGGTGACAGCCCGCAGGATCTCACCGATCATGTCGCCCGCGTATAGCAGTACAGCGAGGAACTGTACAAAGCCACCATCAAGAGCCTGCCATGCCCATTCGTTTTGATCTGGTCATCACCGCCGACGATTCAAACCGCAACGCCGAGTTCCGCCTTTGCGATGCCACAGGCGTGCAACTCGCCTATCAAAAGACGGCCTTCGACGACATCCCGGTGAGCCAACAGCGGGCCCTGTTTGATTTGCGCAACCACCTGCGCCTTTATGTCGGAGCGGGCCAGGAACAGGCGGCCGTGGCGGCCGCTGGCGTGTGCATTGCCGAAAAGTTGCTGGGCGAAAGCATCTTTGCCCGACTCTGGGCATCGCAAGCGCAGCGCACGCTGTGCATTCAGTTGCCGGGCGCTGAGGAGAGTGAAAACCACCTCGCTGCAGCGCTGGCCCGCGTGCCGTGGGAAATCGCCCGGCCGGCCGCTGATGCCAAAGCCCTTGGAGAGCGCAACCTGCTCGTCCGTGTGGTTCATGAGATGCAGGCGCCGGCCTCAAGGCCGATTGAGCTGGCGGCGGACGAAGCCTTGCGCGTGCTGTTTGTGTTTGCGGAGTCGCGCGGCTCGCGTCCGCTGGGGGCGCGCCGGGAGCGGCGGGAATTGCTGCGGCTGTTTGAAAAAGAGATCTACCCGCAGCGCCGCATCGTTGCGCACTTCCTCACCCATGGCGTCACGCGCGAACGGCTGGCAGCGCAGATTCAGGAGAACAGTGGCTACCACGTCGTTCACTGGAGTGGGCACGGGCATATGAACCTGCTTGAACTCTGCAAGCCCGGCGGCGCGAGCGACCGCCTCTCTGGCGAGGAACTGCTTGAAATCTTCACGGATGCTGGCGGCTTTCTGCCGCGGCTGTTCTTCCTCAGCGCCTGCCATTCAGGCGACATCCTGCGTGTGCGGGACTGGAATGACTTCCTCGCCGTCGCCCAGGGCCAAGAGCCGGGCACGAGAGAAGCCAACACCAAGGACCTCGATCTCAACGAACAGCCAGGCTACACCGGCACCGCCCATGCATTGCTGCAAGGTGGCGTGCCCTCGGTGGTGGCCATGCGTTACGCCGTGGGCGACGACTATGCCCGCGAGGCAGCGGTGGAGTTTTACCGCGCCCTGCTCGCCCACGCCCAGCCGCAGAACGTCGCCGCCGCCCTCAGCACGGCCCGGAAGGCCCTGCTGGACGAGGCGAAGCACAACCCCGCGCACTTCAGCGTGTGCGACCACGCCACGCCCGTGCTCTACGGCGAAGAACAGCCCGGCCTCAGCCTGTTGAGAGGGCGCAGCCCGGCCCTCAATCCGCGCAATCCCCGCCTGCACCACATCACCGAGCTGAGCACGGCGGGGCACGAGCATTTCGTCGGGCGCACCTGGGAATTGGTGGGGCTGGGGGCGGACTTCATCGGCTCCGGCACAGGCGCCGAGGTGAAGCCCTTGGCCGTCATCACCGGGTTGGGCGGCATGGGCAAGACCGCCCTCACTGCCGAGGCCTTGGCGCTGTGGGAAACGCGCTTCGAGTGGGTGCTGCTCTATCAGGCCAAGCCGAATGCGCTCGGCTTTGACGCCACGCTGCGCGACATCCACCTGAAGCTCATCGGCGAGCTGAAGCTCTACCATGACCATGTGCGGGCCCATCCCGCCGATGCCATCTACCGCGATGCCAGCGCCGAGTTCACCGGCCCGGCGCGTCTTGAGCGGCTCACGCGCAACCTGCTGCGCGCACTGAAGGACGAGCCCATCCTCCTCGTGCTGGACAACTTTGAGACCAACGTCAAGGATATCGACTCCGCCACCCAACATTCAGCCTGCCAGGATCCGGCCTGGGACCGTTGCCTGGCCTTGCTGGCCACGGAACTGATCGGTTCGCCTTCGCGGGTGCTCATCACCTGCCGGCATCCGCTCGCGGCGCTGGCGGGCGGGGCGGCGCATGCCGTCCTGCTCGGGCCGCTGCCCGGCGCGGAGGCGGCGCTCTACCTGAGGGAGCAGCCCACCCTGAGCCGCATGGTGTTTGGCGCCGATGGTGCTGAAGAAAAAGCGCTCGCGTTCCGTTTGTTGAACGCCAGCCGCTTTCACCCGCTGCTGATGGACCGGCTGGCGAAGCTGGCGGCGCAGGCGCCGCTGCGGCCCCAGCTGCTGGCCGCGCTCGATGCGCTGGAAAAGACCAAGGACTTCGCCCAGCTCCCGGCGCTCTTTGCCACCACGCCGGGTGATGCAAAAGAACTGGCCTACCTCAACGACGCGCTGGCCTCCTCGCTCGACCAGCTCATCCGCGACGTCAGCCCGGACGCCCGCCGCCTGCTGTGGATCATCGCGGTGGCCAATCAGCCCGAGACGCTGAGATTGGTGCGGGGCGTGTGGGGCGGGGAGAAGTACGAGGAGCAGCAACTCCGGCAGATCAAGGAGACGCTGGGCAGGCTGCCGCAGCTCCCGCCGGAGATGCAGGCGAAGTTGAAGGCGATGCCGCCGGAGCTTCGCGCGAAGCTCGACGCTCTACCACCCGAGCGGCCGGCGCGTTCAGATCTGGCGCCGCTGTTGGCCCGGCTCGTAAGCGTGGGGCTGGTCACGGAGGAACGCAACGCACCGGACGACGCCAACCCCAAGCTCAGCTGCCACGAACTCGTCCGGGAACGCATCCGCGCCTGGATGGCGCAGCAGCATCAGCAGGAGGACCGCGCGGAGTGGGCCGAAGAAAACGCCATCCGCCTCGCCTATGCCGAACGGCTGGAGGCTGTGTATGACGCGCTCCAGCACCAGAACATGAGCGCCGCTCTTGAGGCGGGCAGCCGCGCTCTGATCTATTGCGTGCAGGCCGAGGCCTGGGAACGGCTCGGCGGTTTTGCCAGCGGCCTGGTCACCAGTACGATCGATCCCCGCCAGCTGGAGGCGCTGATCCCGCATCTCCAGACTGCGGCCGAGTCCGCCCCGGAAGGCAAGCCCCGCTGGTTCTGCGTCGGTACCCTCGCCGATGCCCTGCGGCAGGGTGGCCGTCCCGATACCAGCCTGCCCTTCTACGAGCAAGCCGCCGCCCAGGCCCGCGCCGTCGCCGAGGCGGGAGGCGAGGGCTCCCGGCAGGCGTGGTCGGACTTTGCAGCGATCTCAGGCAACTGGGCGAATGCTCTCAGAGACTTAGGCGACCTCGACGCGGCGCGTCAATGTCATCTCGACAGTGCCGAGGCGCACATGAAAGCAGGCCGTCCTTCCATCCACGTCATCGGCAGAGAGCTGGAGGCCCTGCGCATTGACATCATGCAGGGTCAGGTCAAGGCGGCCTTGCCGGAGGTGGAGGCGCGGCTGGCGCAGGTGGAGGATTGGTGGCAGCAACACCGATGCGGCCAGCCCGTGCCCGAGGCCCCGGATGCCGAATTCCTCGCCCGCGCGTTCATCAGCGCGCTCGACATTGCTACAGACGCTCACTTTGCCGAGGAGGACTGGTCCCCCGCCCTGCGTGACCTTGATGCCATCCTCGAGGTGAAACATGCGCTGGAGCGCCCGGCGGAGGACATCGGCACCACGCGGATGAACCGCGCCATCGTGCTGAACAGGCTCGGCGATTTCGGCGAGGCTAAGGCCGAGTTGGAGGCCTGCCTCGCGCTGTACCAGAACGATCCGGCCAGGAGCTCCAAGGTGCTCAGCTCCCTCGCCGACCTGTTCGACGAGCAGGGCGACTTTGCCCAGGCCATCACCCAGGAGCGCCGCACCCTCGCGCTGCGCGATGCTTTGCCCGATCCCGCCGACCGCGCCACCTCGCACCACAACCTGGCCCACTACCTGGAACGCAGCGACACCCCAGCCGCCCTCGCCGAACTCCCCCGCCATCAGCTCGCCGATCTCATTTACTGCCTGGTCGCCGGCCTGGGACAGAGCCTCCAGACCTCGCTGCGCAATTACTGCGTTCGTTTCCACCGCGCCCATGCCGCCGGCACCGTGCTGGCCGTCCCGCGTGTGGCAGCGTTGATCGCCGACCCCGCCTTTGCCCCGCTGGCGCAATGGCTCAAGCAACGCCAGGTGCCGCTGGAAGAGCTGCAAGCCACCGTGGATCACGTTCTCGCCCAAGCCCATCAAGCCGCCACAAGCCCATGAACCTCACCCAACTTTTTCAAGCATTCAGCGCCGCCGTGCAGCGGGGCGACCGGCTGGCGGCGCTTGAACTGGCCCGCCAGATGCAGCAGCTGCTTGCCACCGAAACCGCCGAGCACGCCGCACTGGAGCGCCAGATGCGTGCCCTGCTGGCAGAGCTGGACGCGGCCCCTCCGCCCGCGCCAGCCCCCGCCACGCCCGAGATTTGGACCTTTGACCCGCTCGCCGAACGCGGTGGCCTGGACGGTGTGCTGGAAACTGCCTCGCCCAGCGCACGGGAAAGGAAAAGCGCCTCGCCAACGCTCGCGCCCGACACGCGCCTGTTTCCCGTTTGGTTCGGCACCAACCGCCGCGCCAGCGCCGATGGCAAAGGCTTCAGCGGTGAGCGCGATGCACGCACCACCGTGGGCCAGGTCAGCGTGCTCGTGCCTGATGCGCACCGCTTTGGCGAGACCGCGAGCGGTTTCTGGCAAAAACTCAGGCGTTTCGATTTCCGTGATGACCGCCTGCGCCTGCATGAGGTTCAAGTGCAGGACACAAGCGACTTCTACGCCAGCCTGCAAGCCGCCATGCAGGAAGAAGAGAACGGGTCCAAGCACGCGCTGTTTTTCCTGCATGGTTTCAACGTGAGCTTTGAGGATGCCGCCATCCGCGCGGCACAGCTCGGCTGCGATCTGGCGGTGCCGGGCGCCACCGCCTTCTTCAGCTGGCCCTCACGCGGCGCCGTGGCGGCCTACCCGGTCGATGAGGCCAGCATCGAGGCCAGCGAGCGCGCCATCACCGACTTTCTGGTGGACTTCGCCACCCGCTCCGGCGCACAGAAGATCCATGTGATCGCCCACAGCATGGGCAACCGTGGCCTGCTGCGTGCGTTGCAACGCATCGCCGCCAACGCGCAAACGCGGGGTCAAGTGAAATTTGGCCAGATTTTTTTGGCCGCACCCGACGTGGACCGCGACCTGTTCCTCGATCTCGCTCACCTGTACCCGGCGTTCAGCGAGCGCACCACGCTCTACGCCTCCGACGGCGACCTGCCCGTGCATCTGTCGTCGGTATTGCACAGCGCCCCGCGCGCGGGCTACTTCGAGCCCTACACCGTGGCGCCCGAGGTGGACACGGTGGCTGTGCCCGACTTCGACCTCGATCTGCTGGGCCACAGCTATTTCGCCCAGGCCGCAGCGCTGCTGCACGATATGTTCGACCTGATGCGACTGGACGCGCCCCCGTCTTCGCGGCAGCGCCTGCGTCCAGCACAAGAAGAAGGCCAAACTTTCTGGAAGCTGCAACTCTGAAGAGGCAGCACCCGCGACTCGGCATGCCCAGTCAAAAGCCCCGACCAGTTTCCCGGCCGGGGCTTTTTGACAAATAGCGCAATAGCCTCTTCTTACTTCCTCGCCGGCGGCACATCCGTGCAGCTGCCATGCGCGATCTCGGCGGCCATGCCGATGCTCTCGCCCAGGGTCGGGTGCGGGTGGATGGTCTTGCCGATGTCCACCGCGTCGGCACCCATCTCGATGGCCAGGGCGATCTCGCCGATCATGTCGCCGGCATGGGTGCCGACGATGCCGCCGCCGAGGATCTTGCCGTGGCCATGGGCCTCGGGCGAGTCATCGAACAAGAGCTTGGTGTAACCCTCGTCGCGCCCGTTGGCGATGGCGCGGCCCGAGGCCGTCCAGGGGAACAGGCCCTTCTTGACCTTGATACCCTGCGCCTTGGCCTGGTCCTCGGTGAGGCCCACCCAGGCCACCTCGGGGTCGGTGTAGGCCACACTCGGAATCACGCGGGCGTCGAACTGGCTGCGGGCCAGCTTCTCGTCGCCCAGCAGTTCGCCGGAGATGACTTCGGCCGCCACATGGGCCTCGTGCACCGCCTTGTGCGCGAGCATGGGCTGGCCCACCACATCGCCGATGGCGAAGATGTTGGCGACGTTGGTGCGCATCTGCACATCGACGTTGATGAAGCCGCGGTCGGTCACTGCCACGCCGGCCTTGTCGGCGGCGATCTTCTTGCCATTGGGCGTGCGACCCACCGCCTGCAGCACCAGGTCGTAAGTGCCTTCGCTCTTGGCGCCGTCCAGCGATTCGAACTGCACCTTGATGCCCTCGGGCGTCGCCTCGGCGCCGACGGTCTTGGTCTTCAACATGATGTTGTCGAAGCGCTTGGCATTCAGCTTCTGCCAGACCTTCACCAGGTCGCGGTCGGCGCCCTGCATCAGGCCGTCCAGCATTTCCACCACGTCCAGGCGTGCGCCCAGGGTGCTGTAGACCGTGCCCATCTCCAGGCCGATGATGCCGCCGCCGATGATCAGCATCTTCTTGGGCGTGCCCTTGAGGGCCAGCGCGCCGGTGGAATCCACGATGCGTTCGTCCTCGGGCAGGAAGGGCAGACGCACCGCCTGCGAGCCGGCGGCGATGATGGCCTTCTTGAAGTGGATGGTCTTGGTGGCGCCGGTCTTCTCCTGCGCCATGCCGGTGGTCTCTTCCACCTGCACATGGTTGGGGTCCACAAAGGCACCGTAGCCGCGCACGATCGTGACCTTGCGCATCTTGGCCATCGCCGCCAGGCCGCCGGTCAGCTTGCCGATGACCTTTTCCTTGTGGCCGCGCAGCTTGTCGACGTTGACCGAGGGCGCACCGAAGTCCACCCCGAGATCGGCCATGTGCGAGACCTCGTCCATCACCGCCGCCACATGCAGCAGGGCCTTGGAGGGGATGCAACCCACGTTCAGGCAGACGCCGCCCAGGGTGGCATAACGCTCCACCAGCACGACCTTGAGGCCGAGGTCGGCGGCGCGGAAGGCGGCCGAGTAGCCGCCGGGGCCGGCGCCCAGCACCAGCACATCGCAGTCCAGATCGGCGCTGCCCGTGTAGGCAGCAGCGACGGGTGCCACCACCGGTGCCGCCACGGGCGCGGCCGTGGGAGCAACAGCCGACGTCGGTACCGCCGCTGACGCGGCGTCCGACTCCAGCAGCAACAGCACCGTGCCCTGGTTGACCTTGTCGCCCAGCGAGACCTTGAGCTCCTTCACCACGCCCGCATGCGAGCTGGGGATCTCCATCGAGGCCTTGTCGCTCTCCACCGTGATCAGGCTCTGCTCAGCCTTGATCGCGTCGCCGGGTTTGACCAGCAACTCGATGATGGCCACGTCCTTGAAGTCGCCGATGTCGGGAACTTGAACTTCGATCAATGCCATTTGACGCTCCCGATTACAGAACGATGCGGCGGAAGTCCGCCAGCAGCGATGCGAAGTAGACGTTGAAGCGGGCGGCCGCGGCGCCATCGATGACGCGGTGGTCCCAGCTCAGCGAGAGCGGCAGCATCAGGCGTGGCTGGAAGGCCTTGCCGTCCCAGACCGGCTCGATCTGGCTCTTGCACACGCCCATGATGGCCACCTCGGGCGCATTGATGATGGGCGTGAAATAGCGCCCGCCGATGCCGCCCAGCGAGGAGATGGTGAAGCAGCCGCCGGCCATGTCGGCCGGGCCAAGCTTGCCGTCGCGCGCCTTCTTGGCGAGCTCGCCCATCTCCTGGCTGATCTCGAAGATGCCCTTCTTGTCGGCGTCCTTGATCACCGGCACCACCAGGCCGTTGGGCGTGTCCGCCGCGAAGCCGATGTGGAAGTACTTCTTCAGCACCAGCTTCTGCGCGTCGCCCTCGCCTTCCAGCGAGGCGTTGAATTCGGGGAACTTCTTCAGCGCCGCCACGGCCGCCTTGATCATGAAGGCCAGCATGGTGACCTTGATGCCCGACTTCTCGTTTTCCTTGTTGGTTTGCACGCGGAACGCTTCGAGCTCGGTGATGTCGGCGTCGTCGTGGTTGGTGACATGCGGGATCACCACCCAGTTGCGATGCAGATTGGCACCCGAGATCTTCTTGATGCGCGAGAGCTCCTTGCGCTCGATGGCGCCGAACTTCTCGAAGTCGACCTTGGGCCAAGGCAGCAGGCCCGGCAGCGCAGCACCACCGGAGGCCGCAGCCGCCGCGGGTGCCGCGGCCTTCTGGGCCAGGGTCTGCACCGCACCGGCCATCACCGATTTGACGAAGCCCTGCAGATCGGATTCCTGGATGCGGCCCTTGGGGCCCGTGCCCTTGACCTCGTCCAGCGGCACGCCGAGTTCGCGCGCCTGGCGGCGGATGCTGGGGGATGCATGCGGCAGGCGGCCGGTGGGCGTGCTGGGCTCATGGGCCGGCAGCGCCGCGGTGGGCGCGATGCGCTCCACCGGCGCGGCGGGGGCGGCCGCCACCACGGTATTGGCGCTCGAAGCGGCCGCGGCCGCCGCGGGCGCGGCCGTTGCAGCCACCGCAGCAGCCCCCTGCACCTCCACGATCGCCAGCAGGCTGCCCTTGGCGACCTTGTCGCCCAGCTTGACCTTGAGTTCCTTGACCACGCCGGCATGCGAGGACGGGATCTCCATCGAGGCCTTGTCGCTCTCCACCGTGACGAGGCTCTGCTCGAGCTTGATGGTGTCGCCGGGCTTGACGAAGACCTCGATCACCGCGACCGACTCAAAGTCGCCGATGTCCGGCACGAACACCTCCACCAGCGAACTGGCGGCGGGGGCTGCTGCGGCGACGACAGGGGCTGCCACCGGCGCGGGCGCCGCCACGGGCGCCGCTGCCAACGTCGGTACCGGCGCATCCGCGCCGGCCGTGCCCTCGGCTTCGAGCAGCAGCACCAGGCTGCCCTCGTTGACCTTGTCGCCCACGGCTACCTTGATCTCCTTCACCACGCCCGCATGCGAGCTGGGGATTTCCATCGAGGCCTTGTCGCTCTCCACGGTGATCAGGCTCTGCTCCAGCTTGATGCTGTCGCCCACCTTCACCAGCAGCTCGATCACGGCCACGTCCTTGACATCACCGATGTCCGGAACCTTGACTTCTACCAATGCCATTTCGTGTCTCCGATCGCCGCCGAATCAGGCGTACAGCGGGTTGATCTTGTTGACGTTGATGCCGTACTTGGCGATCGCCTCGGCCACCTTGGCGGCCGGCAGCTTGCCCTCGTCGGCCAGGCTCTTGAGCGCGGCCACGACGATGTAGTGACGGTTCACCTCGAAGTGCTCGCGCAGCTTGGAGCGGAAGTCCGAGCGGCCGAAGCCATCGGTGCCCAGCACCTTGTAGGAGCGGCCCGCCGGGATGAAGGCGCGGATCTGCTCGGCGTAGTTCTTCATGTAGTCGGTGGAGGCGATCACCGGGCCACTGGTGCGGCTGAGCTGCTGGGTCACGAAGGGCACGCAGGCCAGCTCGGTGGGGTGCAGCAGGTTCCAGCGCTCGGCGTTCTGACCGTCGCGCGCCAGCTCGTTGAAGCTCGGGCAGCTCCAGACATTGGCGCTCACGCCCCAGTCCTGCTCCAGCAGGCCCTTGGCGGCCTGGCTCTCGCGCAGGATGGTGCCCGAGCCCAGCAGGTTCACGCTCAGGGGGCCGGGGGCGGCCTCTTCCAGCAGATACATGCCCTTGATGATCTGCTCCTCGGTGCCGGCCTTCAGGCCCGGCATCGGGTAGTTCTCGTTCAAGAGCGTGATGTAGAAGTAGACGTTCTCCTGGTCCTGCACCATGCGCTTCAGGCCATGCTGCATGATCACCGCCACCTCGTGCGCGAAGGTGGGGTCGTAGCTGACGCAGTTGGGGATGGTGCCGGCCAGGATGTGGCTGTGGCCGTCCTCATGCTGCAGGCCTTCGCCGTTCAGCGTGGTGCGGCCCGAGGTGCCGCCCAGCAGGAAGCCGCGCGCCTGCATGTCGCCGGCGGCCCAGGCCAGGTCGCCGATGCGCTGGAAGCCGAACATCGAGTAGTAGACGAAGAAGGGGATCATGACCCGGTTGTTCGTCGAGTACGAGGTCGCCGCGGCGATCCAGCTGGCCATGCCGCCGGCCTCGTTGATGCCTTCCTGCAGGATCTGGCCGGCCTTGTCCTCGCGGTAGTACATCACCTGGTCCTTGTCGACCGGGGTGTAGAGCTGGCCCGCAGGGTTGTAGATGCCGATCTGGCGGAACAGGCCTTCCATGCCGAAGGTGCGTGCCTCGTCCACCAGGATGGGCACGGTGCGCGGGCCCAGATCCTTGTCGCGCAGCAGCTGGGTCAGGAAGCGCACATAGGCTTGCGTGGTGGAGATCTCGCGGCCCTCGGCGGTGGGCTCGAGGATGGCCTGGAAGGTGTCAAGACCTGGCACCGCGAGCTGCTCGTCGGAGCGCGGGCGGCGCTTGGGCAGGTAGCCGCCCAGTTGCTGGCGGCGCTCGTGCAGATAGCGCGCCTCGGGTGTGTGCTCGGCCGGCCGGAAGAAGGGGATCTTGGGCAGGTCGGCGTCGGCAATCGGGATGCCGAAGCGGTCGCGCATCGACTTGATGTCGTCGTCGGTAAGCTTCTTGGTCTGGTGCGCGGTGTTCTTGCCCTCGCCGCTCTTGCCCATGCCATAGCCCTTGACGGTCTTGACCAGCAGCACCGAGGGCTGACCCACGGTGTTGACCGCCTTGTGGTACGCGGCATAGACCTTTTGCGGGTCGTGGCCGCCACGGTTCAGGCGCCAGATGTCGTCGTCGCTCATCTTGGCCACCATCTCCAGCAGCTTGGGGTGCTTGCCGAAGAAGTTCTTGCGCACGAAGGCGCCGTCATTGGCCTTCATGGCCTGGTAGTCGCCGTCCACCGTGTCCATCATGACCTTGCGCAGCAGGCCTTCCTTGTCGCGCGCCAAGAGCGGATCCCAGTAGCCGCCCCAGATCAGCTTGATGACGTTCCAGCCGGCGCCGCGGAACTCGCCCTCCAGCTCCTGGATGATCTTGCCGTTGCCGCGCACCGGGCCGTCCAGGCGCTGCAGATTGCAGTTCACCACGAAGATCAGGTTGTCGAGCTTCTCGCGTGCGGCCAGGCCGATCGCGCCCAGCGATTCCGGCTCGTCCATCTCGCCGTCGCCCAGGAACACCCAGACCTTGCGCTTGGAGGTGTCGGCAATGCCGCGCGCATGCAGGTACTTGAGGAAGCGCGCCTGGTAGATCGCCATCAAGGGGCCCAGGCCCATCGAGACGGTGGGGAACTGCCAGAACTCGGGCATCAGCTTGGGGTGCGGGTAGCTGGAGAGGCCCTTGCCGTCCACTTCCTGGCGGAAGGACAGCAGCTGCTCCTCGCTGATGCGGCCTTCCAGGAAGGCGCGCGCATAGATGCCAGGCGCGCTGTGGCCCTGGATATAGAGCAGGTCGCCGCCATGCGCGCCATCGTCGGCGTGCCAGAAATGGTTGAAGCCGCAGCCCAGCATGGTGGCCAGCGAGGCGAAGCTGGAGATGTGGCCGCCCAGGTCGCCGCCGTCGTCGGGGTTCAGGCGATTCGCGCGCACCACCATCGCCATCGCGTTCCAGCGCATATAGGCGCGCAGGCGCTCCTCGATGTCAATGTCGCCGGGGAAGCGCTCTTCCTGGTCGGTGGGGATGGTGTTGACGTAGGCCGTGTGGGCCGAGAAGGGCACGTCGATGCCGGCCTGGCGGGCATGGTCGATGAGGGTCTCGAGCAGGAAGTGAGCGCGCTCACCCCCTTCCTCACCAATCACGGCGGACAGGGCGTCCAGCCATTCCTTGGTTTCGAGAGCGTCGGTGTCATTGGCGGCGGCGCCGAGAAAAGACTGAGGCTGCGCGGACATGTTGTCTCCTAAATCCTGCGTCGAAATTTTCCGGCGCGAGTTTCTCACAAGCTTTCTGAAATTCCAAATCGTGCGAGTCAATTTCACATAATGAAATCAAAGGGATTGCTCGCTGGGCCGGCGGCGCGCGCGCCGGGATAATCGGGCCATGCTTTCCCGTTTCGATTTCAAGGGCGCCCTGCGCCGCACGCTCACGCCGCTGCAACGCCTGGCCGCCACCTGGTGGCGGCGCCAGTCGCCCTCGCGCCAGGACCGCTTTGCCACCCTGGGCCCGCTGGTCTCGGTGATGCTGTTCCTGGCGGCCATCATCTTGGCCTTCTGGTACCTGCGCAACGAGGAAATCGAACGCGAGGCCGAGGCCGTCAAGCGCGATACCGAGATCGCCCAGCAGCAGATCCGCGTGCGCCTGAACGAGAACCAAGAAAAGCTGGTGGTGATCGCGCGCGACATCGTCACGCGCGCCATCGACCCGCAGGAATTTGGCGTGCAGGCGCGCGCCTTCGCGCGTGAACGGCCCGAGGTCACCCATGTGACCTGGCTGACGAACCGGCGCGACCGCCGCGCCAGCGTCAGCGGCGCCGGCTTCCAGGCCGAGAACCTGATGGTGCTGGACGGCGGCGACCCCTCCATGCCCAGCGGCAACCCGGGCACCGCCCCCGAGATCGCCTTCCAGGCCGCCAAGGAACGGCGCCAGGTGGTCTATTCCCAGCCCTTCACCGACAACAACAGCAGCTCGGTGTTCCAGGTGCAGGTGCCGCTGATCGACCGCAACGGCTTTGCCGGCGTGCTGATCGCCGAATACTCGATCGAGGCCCTGCTGCGCTACTACGTGCCCACCGAGGTGGCGGGCCGCCATGCGGTGTCGGTGCTGGACGCACGCGAGCAGGTGATGGCCTCCACCGTCACCCCCATGCCGGGCCAGCGCATCAAGCGCGCCTCCATCGTCTCCGAGGTGCCGCTGGCGCCGGCGCTCAACGGCCTGGTGCTGCGCGGCCAGGGCTACCGCACCTCGATCGGCCTGATCAGCAACACCTTGTTCTGGATGGTGGTGGCGCTCTCGGTGCTGACGGTGTGGATGCTGCTGGGCACCTGGAAGCACATGCGCCGGCGCATGCAGTTCCAGACCGCGCTGGCCAACGAGACGAATTTCCGCCGCGCCATGGAGAACTCCATGCTCACCGGCATGCGCGCCATGGACATGGACTCGCGCATCTCCTATGTGAACCCGGCCTTCTGCGCCATGACCGGCTTCTCCGAGGCCGAGCTGATCGGCCGCAAGCCGCCCTTCCCCTATTGGCCGCCGGACCGCTTCGAAGAGAACGCGCGCCTCTTGCAGCAGGAGATCCACGGCCGCAGCCCGGCCGGCGGCGCCGAGGTCAAGGTGATGCGCAAGGACGGCACCATCTTCGACGCCCGCATGTATGTCTCGCCCCTGATCGACCCCAAGGGCAAGCAGAGCGGCTGGATGACCTCGATGACCAATATCACCGAGGCCAAGCGCGTGCGCGACCAGCTCAGCGCCTCGCACGAGCGCTTCACCACCGTGCTGGAGGGGCTGGACGCGGCGGTCTCGGTGCTGTCCGTCCAGCAGGGCGAGCTGCTGTTCGCGAACCGCAGCTACCGGCTCTGGTTCGGCGCCGACCCCAAGGGCCATGCCATGCTGGCCGGCAGCCAGTTGAGCCGCAGCAAGGACGATCCCGACGCCGATGACGAGGTGGACGACTATTCCGGCCTGCCGGCCCAGCATCTCACCGAGGTGGGCTCGGACCCGCGCGAGGTCTATATCGAGGGCCTGGAGATGTGGTTCGACGTGCGCGCCCGCTACCTGCAGTGGACCGACGGCCGCCTCGCGCAGATGCTGATCGCCACCGACATCACCGCGCGCCGCCGCGCCGAGGAGCAGGCCGCCCAGCAGGCCGAGAAGGCCCAGGTCACCAGCCGCCTGATGACCATGGGCGAGATGGCCTCCAGCGTGGCGCATGAGCTGAACCAGCCGCTCACCGCCATCACCAACTACTGCAACGGCATGGTCTCGCGCGTGCGCAACGACGCGATCCAGAAGGACGATCTGCTGGCCGCGCTGGAGAAGACCGCCAAGCAGGCGCAGCGCGCCGGCCAGATCATTCACCGCATCCGCAACTTCGTGAAGCGCAGCGAGCCGCAGCGCCAGGCCTCCAGCGCGCATGCCATCGTCGAGGACGCGGTGGAGCTGGCCGGCATCGAGCTGCGCCGCCGCAACGTGGCCATCCACACCTATGTGGCGCAGCGCCTGCCCACCCTGATGGTGGACCCGATCCTGATCGAGCAGGTGCTGATGAACCTGCTGAAGAACGCCGCCGAGGCGATCGACAACGCCGCACTGCCGGTCTCGCGCCGCCATATCGAGCTGCGCGTGGTGCCCAAGCACACGGCCGAGTTGGGCGGCAATATCGAGTTCTCCGTCACCGACATGGGGCCGGGTTTGCCCGATGAGGTGATCGAGCGCATGTACGAGGCCTTTTTCTCCACCAAGTCCGATGGCATGGGCATTGGCTTAGGGTTATGCCGGTCTATCGTGGAGTCCCACCACGGCCGGATCCGTGCCGAGAACCTCTACAATGGCGCCTCCATCGTGGGGTGCAGGTTCGCCTTCACCATCCCCGTCGAACTATCCCGTCCCGAACCCTCGGGACCCGCCCTGAACACTGCTGCGACACCATGAGCCTGATTCCTAAGAAGGGCAACGTCTACGTTGTCGATGATGACGAAGCCGTGCGCGATTCCCTGCAATGGCTGCTGGAGGGCAAGGACTACCGCGTCAAGTGCTTTGACTCCGCCGAGTCGTTCCTGAGCCGTTACGACCCGCGCGAAGTGGCCTGCCTGATTGCCGACATCCGCATGGAAGGCATGAGCGGCCTGGAGCTGCAGGACCGCCTGCTGGAACGCCGCAGCCCGCTGCCGGTGGTCTTCATCACCGGCCATGGCGACGTGCCGATGGCGGTGCAGACCATGAAGAAGGGCGCGATGGATTTCATCGAGAAGCCCTTCAAGGAAGACGAGTTGCTGGCCCTGGTGGAGCGCATGCTCGACCAGGCGCGCGACGCCTTCTCCAGCCACCAGGAAGCCGCCAGCCGCGACGCCCTGCTCTCGCGCCTCACCACCCGCGAGGCCCAGGTGCTGGAGCGCATCGTCGCCGGCCGCCTCAACAAGCAGATCGCCGACGATCTGGGCATCAGCATCAAGACGGTGGAGGCGCACCGCGCCAACATCATGGAGAAGCTGAACGCCAACACCGTGGCCGACCTGCTCAAGATTGCCTTGGGCGCACCCGCCAAGGCCTGACAAGACCTGCCCCCATCCGAGGCCGCTGATTGTTCAGCGGCCTTTTGCATTCCAAGGAGTCCTCACCATGACCGCCCAACTGATCGACGGCAACGCCCTCTCCAAGCAACTCCGCGCCGAGGTGGCGCAGCGCGCCGCGGCGCTGACGGCCAAGGGGCTCAAGCCCGGCCTGGCGGTGGTGCTGGTGGGCGACAACCAGGCCAGCCAGGTCTATGTGCGCAACAAGGTCAAGGCCTGCGAGGACGCCGGCCTGCACTCGGTGCTGGAGAAGTACGAGGCCACGATGAGCGAGGCCGACTTGCTGGCGCGCGTCGAGGCGCTCAATAACGACCCCAGCATCCACGGCATCCTGGTGCAGCTGCCCCTGCCCAAGCACATCGACGACCACAAGGTCATCGAGGCGATCTCGCCCGAGAAGGACGTGGACGGCTTCCACGTCGCCAGCGCCGGCGCGCTGATGGTGGGCGAGCAAGGCTTCAAGGCCTGCACCCCTTATGGCTGCATGAAGATGCTGGAGAGCATCGGCATGCAGGACCTGCGCGGCAAGCATGCGGTGGTGATCGGTCGCAGCAACATCGTCGGCAAGCCCATGGCGATGATGCTGCTGCAAGCGAACGCCACCGTGACCATCTGCCACAGCGGCACCGCCGACCTGGGCGCGATGACGCGCCAGGCCGATGTGGTCGTGGCCGCGGTGGGCAAGCGCAATGTGCTGACCAAGGACATGGTCAAGCCCGGCGCGGTTGTGATCGACGTGGGCATGAACCGCAACGACGAAGGCAAGCTCTGCGGCGACGTGGACTTCGAGGGCGTGAAGCAGGTGGCCGGCTGGATCACCCCGGTGCCGGGCGGGGTCGGCCCCATGACCATCACCATGCTGCTGGTCAACACGCTAGAGTCGGCCGAACGCTGCGCCGCTGCGAATCGCTGAGCCCATGAGCAACCCTCTTCTCGCCAACACCGCCCTGCCGCCATTCGCGCAGATCCGCCCCGAGCACATCCAGCCGGCCATCTCCGCCTTGCTGGAGCAGGCCCAGCAGGCCCTCGCCACGGCCACCGCCGACGCCACGCCGGCCGACTACGACGCGCTGGAAGCCGTGCTGAGCGTGGCCACCGAGCGGCTCTCGCATGCCTGGGGCGCGGTGGGCCATCTCAATGCCGTGGCCAACACGCCCGAGCTGCGCGAGGCCTACAACGCCATGCTGCCGGCGGTGACCGAGTTCTATACCAGCCTGGGCGCCGACGAAAAGCTCTACGCCAAGTACAAGGCCATCCACGCCCGTGCGGCCGGCCTGAACCCGGCGCGCCAGCGCGCGCTGACGCTGTGGATACGCGACTTCGTGCTGTCCGGCGCCGAGCTGCAGGGCGAGGCCAAGGCGCGCTTTGCCGCCATCCAGGAGCGCAGCGCCGAGCTGGGCCAGCAGTTCTCCGAGCATGTGATGGACGCCACCGATGGCTTCGCCTATTACGCCACGGCCGAGGAGCTGGAGGGCGTGCCGGCCGATGTGGTGGCGAACGCGCGCGCCGCGGCCCAGGCCGAGGGCAAGGACGGCCACAAGATCACCCTGCACTTCCCCTGCTACCTGCCGGTGATGCAGTACTGCAGCAACCGGGCGCTGCGCGAGACCGTCTACCGCGCCTATGTCACGCGTGCCAGCGAACTCGGCGCCAAGCCCGAGCTGGACAACAGCGCGCTGATGCGGGAGCTGCTGGCGCTGCGCCAGGAAGAGGCGCAGCTGCTGGGCTACGCGAGCTTTGCCGATGCCTCGCTGGTGGCCAAGATGGCCGACTCGCCCGCCCAGGTGCTGGAGTTTCTGCGCGAGCTGGCCGCCAAGGCCAGGCCGTTTGCGCAGCAGGACCTGGCCGAGTTGCGCCAGTTCGCCATCGACCAGGGATGCACCGACATGCAGGCCTGGGACCATGCCTATTACGGCGAGAAGCTGAAGGAGGCGCGCTACGCCTTCAGCGACCAGGAGGTGCGTCAATACCTCACCGCGCCGCGCGTGCTGCAGGGCCTATTCGACATCATCGAGCGCGTCTTCAATGTGCGCATCGTCGAGGACAGCGCCGAGGTCTGGCACGAGAGCGTCAAGTTCTACCGCCTGGAACGCGCGCAGCAGACCATCGGCCAGTTCTACCTGGACCTGTACGCGCGCCCGGGCAAGCGCCCCGGCGCCTGGATGGACGAGGTGCGCAGCCGCTGGGCCCGCCCAGATCGGGAGGGTCCAGGCCGGCAGCAGCTGCCGGTGGCCCAGCTGGTGTGCAACTTCGCATCACCGTCTGGCGACAAACCTGCACTGCTCACGCATGACGACGTGACGACGCTGTTCCACGAGTTCGGCCATGGCCTGCACCACCTGCTCACCCAGGTGAACGAGCTGGGCGTGTCGGGCATCTCGGGCGTGGAATGGGATGCGGTGGAGCTGCCCAGCCAGTTCATGGAGAACTTCTGCTGGGAATGGGAGGTGCTGCAGCAGCTCTCCGCCCATGTGGACAGCGGCGCGCCGCTGCCGCGCGCCCTGTTCGACAAGATGACGGCGGCCAAGAACTTCCAGTCCGGCCTGCAGACGCTGCGCCAGATCGAGTTCTCGCTGTTCGACATGCGCCTGCACGCCGAGGCCGGCAGCGAGGCCAGGATCCAGCAGCTGCTGGACGAGGTGCGCGCCGAGGTGGCGGTGAACCCGCCGCCCGCCTTCAACCGCTTCCAGCACAGCTTCTCGCACATCTTCGCGGGCGGCTACTCGGCGGGTTATTACAGCTACAAATGGGCCGAGGTGCTGAGCGCCGACGCCTGGAGCGCCTTCGAGGTGGAGGGCGTGTTCAACACCGCCACCGGCGAGCGCTACCTGAAGAACGTGCTGGAGATGGGTGGCGCGCGCAGCGCGATGGAGAACTTCAAGGCCTTCCGCGGCCGCGAGCCGCAGATCGACGCCCTGCTGCGCCACCAGGGCATGGCTTAAGGCTTCTTGTCGAAGTCGCCGGCGGTGCTGATCACGAAGCCCTCGGGCTTCACCAGCCGGCGCCAGGCGGCGTTCACCTGCGCCAGCGTCGCCGCCTGCAGGCGCGTCTCCTCCTCCTGCTCGGCCAGCCAGCTGCGGCCGTCCTCGCCCAGCGCGTTCAGCTGGGCGGCCAGCTGGCCCTCGTTGGCGCGCGCCTGCAGCGCGGCCTGCAGCAGCGCCGTCTTGGCGCGTGCCAGCTCGGCGGCGCTGACGCCATCGCGCGTCATGCGCGCCAGCTCCTCGTGCACCAGCGCCAGCACGCGCTCGCGGTTCTGCGGCGCGAAGCTGCCGCTGATCACCAGCCCGCCCTCCTGGCCCCAGTAGCTGCTTTCCAGCGAGGCGCCCACGCCATAGCTGAGCCCCTCCTTCTGGCGCACCCGCTCCGACAAGCGGCTCTCGATGCCGCCGCCACCGAAGATGTGCACGGCCAGCAGCATGGGCAGGTAGTCGGCATCCTTCTGGTTCAGCGCGAAGCGCTGATCCATGCGCAGGCTGGCATTCGCCTTGTCGCGCACGCTCACGTCGAAACGCGCCGCAGGGATCGCCACATGGCTGGAGAAATGGCGCACGAAGCGCGGCGCCTGCGGCTTCTTCCAGCCGCCGAAAAGGCGCTCCAGCGCCTCGTCCAGGCCCGCGGGCAGCGCGCCCACCACCGCCACCTGGGCCTCGTTGGCCGACCAGAACTCGGCATGGAAGGCGCGCACCTCGTCCAGCGTGATGGCCTGCAGGCGCGCGAGCCGGTCCTCCACGCTGGGCAGGTAGTCGGCGTCGCCGAAGCCCACGCCGCGCGCCTGGTTGTAGTGCAGCCTGGTGGCCTCCTGGCGCTTGGTTTCCAGCTCCTCGCGCGAGCCGCGCAGCGCGGCCAGGCCGGCCTGCCGGATGCGCTCGAAGGCATCCGCGGGCAGGGCCGGATGCTGCAGCACATCGGCGGCCAGCTGCAGCGCCTCCAGCAAGGTGTCGCGCTCGGCGCTCAGATAGAGCGTGGCGCCCTGCGCGCCGCCGACCACGCGCAGGCCCGCCTTCAGGCGCACCAACTCGTCGCGCAGCTTCTGCTTGTCCAGCGTCGCGCTGCCCTCGGTGAGCAGGTCGTCCACCAGATCGCCGCCGCGCAGCGGCTTCATGGCCTGGCGCTCGCCCCAGCGCAGCTGCAGCTGCAGCAGCACGGTATTGCCGCGCGTGCGCTTGTTGAGAACCTGCAGCCGCATGCCGCCGGGCAGCTGGCGGCGCTCGGTGCGTGCCTCCAGCAGCGCCGGCGTGGGGTCGAAGCGCTCGCCCTCCTCGAGCTTGGGCGGGCCCTGCAGATGCGCCAGGCGCTCGTCCAGCGCCGGTGCGGCGGGGATCTCGACGCGCTCGACCTGCTTGGCCGGCAGATAGCGCCCCAGCGTGCGGTTGGCCGGGCGCAGATAGGCGCGGCGCACCCGCTCCACATCGTCCAGCGTGACGCGCGGCAGGTCCTCCATCAGCTGGAACAGCAGGCGCCAGTCGCCCGCGCCGAGCAGGGACGAGATCTGCTGGATCAGGGCCTCGGGCCGCTTCATCTGCTCGCGATAGGAGAGCAGCGCCAGCTCGCGCACGCGCTGCAGCTCCGCCTCGTCGAAGGGCTTGCCGGCACGCCCCTCCAGCAGCTCCAGCAGGCGCTGCTCCACCTTGGCCGCATCGGCATCCGGCCCCAGCGCCACAAAGGCGCGCACCGCGCCCGGCCCCTGCCCGCCCATGCCGCCCAGGCCGGCGGCCAGCGCCAGCTTGCTTTCCACCAGCTCCTTGTAGAGCAGGCCGCTGGGCTGCAGCGACATCAGCATGCCCAGCACCATCAGCGGCGCCGAATCCGCATGCGCCGCGGCCGGCACGTGGTACTGCACCATCAGCATCGGCTGCCCGCCCACGCGGCGCACCACCACGCTGCGCTCGCCATCCTGGGCCGGCTCCACCGTGTAGGGCTCACGCAGCGGCGCGGCCGGGCGCGGCAAGGGCCCGTAGATGCCGGCGATGCGCTTCAGCACCGCCTCCGGCTCGAAGCGCCCGGCCACCAGCAGGGTGGCGTTGTCGGGCCGGTAATAGCGCCGGTAGAAGGCCTGCAGGTTCTCGATCGGCACGTTCTCGATGTCGCTCTTCGGGCCGATGGTCGAGTGGCCATAGGCATGCCAGTCATAGGCTACCGCCTGCACGCGCTGGAACAGCACCTGGTTGGGGTTGTTCTCGCCGCGCTCGAACTCGTTGCGCACCACGCTCATCTCCTTGTCGAGATCGGCCTTGGCGATGAAGGCATTGAGCATGCGGTCGGCCTCCAGCCGCAGCATGAAGTCCAGCGTCGGCTCGCTGGCATTGAAGGACGCGAAGTAGTTGGTGCGGTCGGTGGTGGTGCTGCCGTTGAAGCGCACGCCGCGCGCGGCCAGTTCGCCGGCGATGTCCTGGTGCGCGGGCGTGCCCTTGAACACCATGTGCTCGAGCAGATGCGCCATGCCGTACTCGCCCTGCGATTCATGCCGGCTGCCGACCCGGTAGGTGATGTTGACGGTGGTGGTGCTCTGCGCCTCGTCGGGGAAGAGCAGGATCTGCAGTCCGTTGGGCAGGCGGTATTCCGAAATGCCGCCGAGCTCGCGCACGAACTCGGCGCGTGGCGGCGGCAGCAGCGGCGTGGCACTGCGCTTGGCGGGCTGTTTGGCCGTGCTGACGGCTGGCGCCGCCGGCTTGGCAGCCGCCCAGGCAGGCGGAACGGGCACCAGCAAGGCCAGGGCCAGACCGGCGGCCACCCAGGCCGCCGGCCCTGCGAACTTCAATGTCATTGGAAACAATCCTTGTTAATCAGAAACCACCCAGGCGCTGCTGGATCTGCTGCACGCGCTCGGCCGACCAGGCCGCGGCCTCGCTGCACTGGCCCTGGGCATCGCAGCGCGTGCCGTTGCGCGCCGCCTGCAGCAGCACCGGCCTGGGCTTGCGCGGCTTGCCGAGCGCCGGCGCCTTGCTGCTGTAAGGGGCGCTGGCGCCGTCATCAATGGCAGGTTCTGGCTCGGCCGCCAGCGGCTCCACCGCCACCGCGCCGCTGCTCACATGCACGGCGGTGGCCAGGTCGCCGGCCACCTCGACGCTGAATTCCGTGCCGCGCACCGCCGTCACCGCGGTGGGCGTGCGCACGCGCCAGCTGCCGCCGGCGGCCGGCTTGACCTGCTGGCCGATCAGGCCCAGCTGCAGCAGCAGGGCGGCCTCGCGCGGCTGGCCCGGCCCCTGCACGAAGCGCTCGATGCGCAGCTGGCTGCGATCCGCCAGCACCAGGGTGGAGCCATCGATGAAACGCAGCCGCACGCGCGCCTGCGGCCCGCTGCGCAGCTCGGCGCCGGGCTCCAAGCGTTCGCCGGCGCGCAGGCTGCGCGTGCCGGTCGCATCCTGCACCTGGACCTCACCCACCAGGGCCGCCACCTCGCACACCGGCTCGGCCAGGGCGGCCCCGCCCAGCAGGCTCAGGATCAACAACAAGCTGCGCATTTTTGCTCCTTGGCTGGACCGATGGCTTCAGTCTAAGCCCGCACAAGCGCGCCGCAGGCCGCAGAATCAGCTAACTGCTCGCGGAGATCCACCGATGCCCAGCTTCCGGAACGCAGCACTGTTGCTGGCCCTCCTGCCACCCGGCGGCTGGGCGCAGGAATCCGTCACCCAGGCCCTGGACGGCTGCATTGCCGAGCAGCAGCGCGCCGCCAGCGTCAAGGGGGCCGCGCTCGGCGCCCTGGGCAAGCTGGGCTCCGCCCTGCTGTCGCGCCGCCAGGAGCCGCGTGAAGAACGCCGCAGCGAAGGCCGCCAGCTGACGCTCAGCGTCGGCGGCGGTGCCAGCATGGGCCTGGCCAGCGCCTGGTTCAAGGCCGCCGGCGCCTGCTATGAACAGCATCCCGACTGGATCCCCGCCTCGCAGCTGCAGCGCGGCGCCGACTATGCGCGCGCCATCGCCGAGACCGGCTACCGGCCCGAGACGGGCCCGCTGCTGCTGCTGCTGCGCGCGCTGGACATGCCGAGCCGCGTGCGCGCCGGCGAGAGCCTGGAAATCCGCAGCGTCTTCGTGCTGCTGACCCCGCAGGGCGACGAGGCCGAGGTGCTGATCGAACGCCGGCTGTTCGCGATCGCCGACGGCAAGGAGCAGGCGCTGGCCTTCACCGGCCATGCGCGCGAAACCCGCGTGCTGGCGCCCGGCGAAAGCCTGGACCTGGCGCGCCTGCCCATCCCCAAGGAGGTGCCGGTGGGCGTGGCCTACCGCTACGAGTTCAGCGTCGCCGCCGCCGGCCTGCCGGCGCGCACGCTGAGCGCCACGGTGCAGGTCGAATAGGGCCTGTTAACACTACGTTTGCCCGATGCGTTGCCACCAGAAAAGCCGTGAACTAGGCGCAAACCGAAGCCGGGGTCACTCCCCCGGCGAGGCTTTGCAACGACGTGCACGGCCTTTCTGGTGGCAACCCGAAGGGAACGGGGCTGGCAGGGCCCATCTCGTCGTTGAACTCCTTGCCCAGGCAGCCAGCCTGGGCTGCGTCGTCCGCCTAGACCTGGGCCCTGCCGGCCCCGTTCGCACGGGCAAACGTAGTATTAACAGGCCCTAGCGATGCGGCGCCGCCATTTCACCGGCACCACGCTAACCCTGCTGCTGGGCGGCTGTGCCAGCCCGCAGATGCCCGGCTACCAGAGCGGCTACCAGGGCTACCAGGTGCCGGAGCCGCTCATCGAGCGCATCCGGCTCAAGCTGCGCGAGCATGGCCTGGCCGAGGCCGGCGTGGCGCGCGACAACGTCGGCCGCGTGCAGCTGCTGGGGCGCTACCGCGATGAAGACGAGGTGGAGCGCGCCTTCCTGATCGTGCAGTCCATCGTCGGCCTGAAGTCCTGCTCGCCGCGCTATCCGGCCGAGGTGCAGCAGCGGCATTGGGAGCGCGCGGCCGGCGAGGCGATCGCCGAGCATGCGCGCCGGCTGGCGGCGGCGCGGCGCCAGGCCCAGCCGGCCGGCAGCCGCAAGCTGGCCCTGGTGGTGGGCATCAACGAGTTCATGGACAGCGCCCACCTGCGCCCAATCCAGGGCGAGGACGACGCGCGCCTGGTGGCCACCCAGCTGGGGCGCGCCGGCTACGAGGTCAGCGCCCTGCTGGGCGCGCAGGCCAACAAGGCCGCCATCGAGGCCGCGCTGCTGCGCATGGGCGAGCGGCTCGGCCCGGCCGACAGCCTGTTCCTCTACATCTCCAGCCATGGCAACCCGCCCCTGCCCTCGCCCAAGGGGCCGGGCCAGCACCGCATGTCGATCGCCGCCTACGATTCCGGCGACGTCGGTGGCACCCCCAGCCGCGATGCCACCGAGTACCTGCTCAGGCTGCAGGCCAGCTCGGTGCACGACCGGCTGGTGCAGCAGCTGGCGCGCCAGCCCAGCCGCGTCACCCGCGTGCTGGTAGACACCTGCTACAGCGGCGACATGCTGACCGACATGGACGCCGACAGCCGCGGCCAGATGCTGCGCGCCAACGGCGGCCGCGTCGATGTGGAGAGCGTCTCGCTGGCGGCCTGGAGCGCCGATGCGCCCGCGGGCGGCTATGCCTTCATCACCGCAACCAGCGAGGGCCAGGAAAGCCTCGGGCCGCCGGTGCGGCCGGGGCAGTTCAGCAGCCCGCTGGATCCGCAGCGGGCGCTGCGCGGCAGCTTCTTCACCCAGGCCTTCTTCGACTACCTGGCGCATTTCCAGGGCCAGGTCCAGCCCGCCTTCGAGGCCGCTCAGCGCTTCACCGCGGCCCAGGCCCTGGCCGTCAGCGCGGGCCGGCGGCAACAGCAGCCGCGCCTGTTCAGCACCCTGGCCGCGGACGCGAACAACCTCTACCGCTGAAGCGCCGCCACCGCCGCTGCCGCCACCGCGGCCTCCACCCAGCGCTCGGCCTCGGCCGCCGGCAGCGCCTTGGCAAACAGCCAGCCCTGCCCCACCTGCACGCCCAGCTGCTGCAGCAGCGCCGCCTGCGCCTCGTCTTCCACGCCCTCGGCCAGGGTCTGCTTGCCCAGCGCCAGCGCCAGGCCGACGATGGTGCGCACGATCTCCTGCGCCTCGCGCCCGGCCGCCAGCCGGATCACGAAGCTGCGGTCCACCTTGAGCGTGTCGAAGGGAAAGCGGTGCAGATAGGCCAGCGATGAATAGCCGGTGCCGAAGTCGTCGATCGAGAGCTTGAAGCCCAGGCCGGCCAGCTCCTGCAGCAGCTCGGCACTGCGCTGCGGATGGGCCATCGCCATGCTCTCGGTGACCTCCAGCTTGAGCTGCCGCACCGGCACCTCGCCCAGCGCCGCCAGGGTGGCGCGCGCGTCCGCCATCAGCTCCAGATCGCGCGCCAGCTGCACGCCGGAGAGGTTCACAGCGATCTCGCCGCGAAAGCCCAGCGCATGCCAGCGGCGCAGCTGGGCGGCCGCCTCTAGCAGGGTCCAGCGGCCGATCGCAGCGATCTGGCCGCTTTCCTCGGCCACCGGGATGAAGTCGCCCGGCATCACCAGGCCCTTGCTCGGGTGGCGCCAGCGTATCAAGGCCTCGAAGCCCAGCAGGCTGCGATCGGCCAGGCGCACAAAGGGCTGGTAATGCAGCTGGAACTGGTCGCCCGCGGCCAACGCCAGGTCGATCTGCTCGCGCATCCAGCGGCGTGACTGCTCGACCAGCTGCTCGGCCGGATCGAAGTGATGCGCATGCCCCGGCCCGGCCGCCTTGGCATGCGCCAGCGCGCCCTCGGCAGCGGCCAGCAGCTCGTCGGCCTGCTGCGGCCCCTGGCTGGCATGGGCCCAGCCGACGCAGGCGCTCAGGCGCAAGACCTGACCCTCGCCCGCCACATCCTGCCAGCGCAAGCCCGGCTCCAGGCAGGCCAGCGCCTGGGCCGGCAGGCGCTCGTTGGGGCCGCAGGCCAGCGCCAGGCCGAACTCGTCGCCGCCCAGGCGCGCCAGCAGGCCCTGCTCGCCGATCAGCGCGCGCAGCCGCGCCGCCGTTTCGCGCAGCGCCGCATCGCCGGCCAGCGTGCCATGCTCCTCGTTGAAGGCGCGGAACTCATCCAGGCCCAGCAGCAGCAGGCCAGTGCCGGGCTGCTGCGCCAGCAACTGCTGCAGCTGCTCGCGGAACAGCGCGCGGTTGGCCAGGCCGGTGAGGCGGTCGTGCAGCGCGTCGAAGCTGATCTGCTGCTGCAGGCGGCGCGCCTCGCTGATGTCGGTGAGCGAGCCCGCCATGCGCGCCACCCGGCCCTGCGCCTGGCCGCCCTCCCGGGTGGCGACGCCGCGCGCCAGCAGCCAGCGCTCCAGCCCGCCCTGGCTGAAGTGCAGCACATGGTGGAACTGCAGGCTGCGCCCCTGCAGATGCGCCTGCAGCTCGGCCTCGAACGCGCGCCGCCCGGCCTCGTCCAGCGGCAGGGTCCAGGCGGCCATGGCGTGGCCGGCCTGGGCCTCGTCCAGACCCATCAGCGCCAGCCAGCGCGCCGAGTAATAGACCCGCTGGCTGCGCAGATCCCAGTCCCACAGCCCGTCGTTGGCGCCCTGCGCCGCCAGCGCATAGCGCTGCTCGCTGGCCTGCAGGGCCTGCAGCGCCGCACGCTTGCGCGCCAACTCGACGCCAGCGCGCAGGCTGATGGCGCCCAGGCAGGCCGCCCCCAGGGCCAGGGCCGGAAAGGCGAGCGAGAAGATGCGCTGCTGCTGCGCGAACTGCGCCTGCGCCAGCGCCAGCAGGGCCAGCGCCAGCAGCAGCAGGGTCGGCAGCGCGCGCCGCGGCGGCCACCAGGCCAGCAGGCCCACCGCCAGGCCGGGCAGGACCAGCATCGCGGCCAACTCGGCCGCGCCGGCCCAGCGCGGGCGTTGCAGCGCGCGGCCGCTGAGCATGTTGTCCACCACGGTGGCAAGGCGCTCCACGCCCGGCAGGCCGGCGTCGAAGGGGCTGGGGAAATGGTCGCCCGCGCCCAGCGCCGACACCCCCAGGATGGCGATGCGGCCGGCCAGGCGCGCCGGCGCCACCCGGCCGTCCATCAGCTCGATGAAGCTGATGCGCTCGAACTGGCCGGCCGGGCCGTAGTAGTTGACCCACAGGCGCGAAAGCTCGTCCAGCGGCACGCGCAGCGGCCCCGCCTCGACGGCCTCGCCAAAGCGCACCCCGGCCGCGCGCCAGTCCAGCCCGCGCGCCTGCACCGCCAGGCGCAGGGCCAGCGAGGGATAGACCTCGCCGCCCAGGCTGAGCGCCGGAAAATCCCAGCGCAGGCTGCCATCGCTGCTGCGGGGCGCACTCACATGGCCCAGGGCCGCGGCCGCCTCGGCCAGCGCCGGCAGCGGCGCCAGCAGCTGCGCGGGCTGGTAGCCATGCCGGGCCAGGCGCTGCTCGGCCGCGGGTTCGCTGTAATGCATGAAGGCCTGGGCCAGCAGCTTGGGGCTGGGCACCGCATCGGCGCCCTGGCCGGGCTGGTCCGGCAGGGCGAAGGGAATCAGCACCCGGCCGGCGGCGCGCATCGCCGCCGCCAGCCGCGCGTCGTCGGCCGCGTGCTCGCCCTTGGAGGCCTCCAGCAGCAGGATGTCGAGCGCGATCGCGCGCGCGCCGGCGGCATGCAGGCGCGTCACCGCCGCGGCCAGCGCGGCACGGTCGGGCAGCGCGCCGCCCAGGCGCTGCAGGCTGGCGTCATCGACGCTCACCAGCACGATGGGCTGCGCCGCGTCGGGCGCCAGCGGCCCGCGCCACAGGGTCTGCGCGTCCAGGCTCCACTGATCCAGGCGCTCCAGCAGGGAGACCTCGGCGCGCTGGCTCCACAGCCAGATGGCGCCGGCACTGGCCAGCAGCCAGATCAGCGCAAAGCCCCCCAGCGTGCGACGCGTCATGGCTTTATCCCCTCACGTTGCAAAGCGGCCCGGCCAGTAGAACGGATGCGCCGCCCCGGCGCCAGCGCGTTGACCCTCGAAGCAACACCTGGCCCCGCCGGCGCCCGTCAGCCTATAGCATGCTTGCTCAGGCAAGCTAGTACCCAGTTGACCTCAGCATGCACCAGCCCAAGCCCCCCGCCATCGACGACCCTGGCACGGCCGAGTTCTACTTCGGCCCGCACAGCGAGCGCTTCCTGCGCATCTTTCTGCGCCTGGTGCTGGCCGCCATGATCGCGCTGGGCCTGCACACGCTCTGGGTGCAGCCGGCCGGCAGCCAGTGGCGCGCCTGGGACAACCTGGCGATCGCCCTGCTGGTGGGCGTGACGCTGCGCCTGATCGCGCGGCAGCGCATGCGCGCCGCGGTGATGGCCCTGCTGTGGGGCATCTGGGCGGTGCTGATGACGGGCGCGCTGCTGCACCCGGGTCTCGGCTACAGCGGCCTCTACGCCTGCCCGCTGCTGCTGATGCTGGCCGGCTGGATGCTGGGCAAGCGCCAGGCCTGGGCCATGGCCGCGCTGAGCATCCTGGCCTTCACCATGCTGGCAGTTATGGAGCCGGCCGTCGCCAAGGCCGGGCGCGAAAGCGCCTGGGTCGGCGCGGTGAGCCTGAGCGCCGTGGTGGCGCTGGGCGCGGCGATCGCCGCCGGCCTGGCCGACAGCAAGAAGCGCCAGTACCTGCAGGTGCTGGACCTGAGCCGCAATCTCGAGCTGCGCGTGGCCAAGCGCACCCAGCACCTGGAGGAGGCGCTGGACCAGCTGCGCCGCACCCAGGACGAGCTGGTGGAGGCCAAGAAGCTCAGCTCGCTGGGCTCGCTGGTGGCGGGGGTTTCGCATGAGCTCAACACGCCGATCGGCAATGCCATGATCGCGGCCTCGGCGCTGCACGACCGCCTGCAGGCCCTGGCCAAGGCCGCCGCGGGCCGCAGCATGTCGCGCAGCGCGATGAACGAGTTCATCCAGGTGGGTCAGGAGCTGAGCGAGCTGGTGCTGCATTCGACCCGGCGCGCCAGCGAGCTGATCGCCAGCTTCAAGCAGGTGGCGATCGACGGCACCAGCGAGGCGCGCCGCAGTTTCGATCTGGGCGTGGCGCTCGGCGACCTGGTGCGCGCCTTCGGGCCGATGCTGAAGACGCAGGCCTGGCGCATCGAGCTGGACGTGCCCGCCGGCCTGCTGTGCGACAGCTATCCCGGCCCGCTGGAGCAGGTCGTCACCAACCTGATCCAGAACGCCGAGCGCCATGCCTTCGCGGGCCGCGACGGCGGCCTGCTGCGCATCAGCGCCGAGGCCCAGGGCGAGCGCGTCTGCATCAGCGTCAGCGACGATGGCGCGGGCATGAGCGCCGAGACCGCCGCGCGCGTGTTCGAGCCCTTCTTCACGACCCAGTTCGGCAAGGGCGGCTCGGGCCTGGGCCTGTCGATCTGCCGCAACATCGTCACCGGCCTGCTGGGCGGCAGCCTGACGGTGAGCAGCCAGCTCGGCCAGGGCAGCCGCTTTCGCATCGAGATGCCGCGCAGGGCGCCGCTGCGGCCCTGAGGCCGAACCTCCTGTCCTTTCGTCAGCGCTGAGCGGCCCGCGCCATCACGAAATCGGCGATCGACTGGGTGTCCATGAGATCCAGCCGCCGGATGTCTGCCGCCGCCGATGGGGCATCGCAGGCGATGGCCACGATGCCAGGCCAGTCTGGCCAGAGGCTGCGTACTCCGAGGCCGGAGCGCCATACCTCCAGCTTTGGGAATGCGCCACTCTTGAAGCCTTCGATCAGCACCAGATCGCAGGCCTGCAAACGGTCCAGCAAGTAGTCCAGCTCGGGCCCGGCCTGAGCGCGCAATTCGTGCATCAGCGCCCATCGCTCCTTGCCCAGCAAAAGCACCTCCGTGCAGCCGGCTTCGCGCAGGCGAAAGGAGTCCTTGCCGGGGTGGTCGATCTCGATGTTCTTGTGGCTGTGCTTGATGAGCGAGACGCTCAGCCCACGCGAGCGGATCTCTGGGATCAAACGTTCCAGCAAGGTGGTCTTGCCCATGCCGGAGTGACCGGCGATGCCGAAAATCCTCATGCCCCCGCCCTTTCTCGCGATGTGCCGTGCGGGCTGCCGGGCAGCCGCATGGACGCAGTGTCCACCGGACTGGTGCCTGCCGCGCCGGCCGGGCGCTGCCCGCTTGGTAGCTGCGCCACGCATGCCCGACCGGTGCACTCGGTCATTGCCGATCGCCCGAAATTCGTTTGATCCACGGCAATCGCCGATTTCCCGCGAGGAGGACAGTCAGCGGTAGACAACGTGCAGAGCCCCTACAGGAGTGCGTTATGAGGCTGACGAGAAGAACCTTCATCATGGCCACAGGCGTTTCCGCCGGCTGTCTGGCCAGCGGCTGTGCATCCGTTTCCGCACCTGCCGCCGCCCCTCTCACCAGCGCATTCATTCCGCGCCAGGCCAGGCCATCCCGCCCCGCCCAAGGGCAATGGGTTGCCAGTACCTGCCAGGGCTGCACGCAGTGGTGCGCGATCCAGATTCTGGTGCAGGATGGACGCGCCACGCGGGTGCGCGGCAACCCGCTCTCCAAGACCAACCACGGCTATGTCTGCCCGCGCGGGCATCTGATCCCGCAACAGATGTACGACCCCGACCGCATCAAGGTGCCGATGAAGCGCACCAACCCGGTCAAGGGGCGTGGCATCGATCCGAAGTTCGTGCCCATCAGCTGGGACGAGGCGCTGGACACCTTGGCCGAGAAGATGATGGCGCTGCGCAAGTCCGGTGAAACGCACAAGCTGGTGTACATGCGCGGGCGCTATTCACCCACCTCCACCGAATTGCTCTACGGCACCTTGCCCAAGGTGTTTGGCACCGGCAACTACTTCTCGCACAGCGCCATCTGCGCCGAGGCCGAGAAGATGGGGCCGGGCCTGACGCAGGGCTTCTTCGGCTACCGCGACTATGACCTTGAGAAGACCATGTGCCTGGTGTGCTGGGGCACCGATCCGCTCGCGTCCAACCGCATGGTGCCAAACACCATGAATCGCTTCCCGGACATCGTGAAGCGAGGCACGGTGATTGCGGTGGATCCGCGCCTGTCCAACGTGGCCGCGAAAGCGCACGAATGGCTGCCCATCAGCCCCGGCACGGATGGTGCGCTGGCGGGTGCGATCGCCCATGTGCTGCTGACCGAAGGGCTGTGGAATCGCGAGTTCGTGGGCGACTTCAAGGATGGCAAGAACCTGTTCGTGGCCGGGCAGATCGTCGACGAGACCGCGTTCGCCGAGAAGGAGAGCTACGGCCTGGTGAAGTGGTGGAATCTTGAACTGCGCAACCAGACGCCGGCCTGGGGCGAGCAGGAGTCGTTGATACCGGCGGCGCAGATCCAGCGCGTGGCGCGCGCCATGGGCAAGGCCGCCCCCAGAGTGGTCGTGTGGATGGGCCCCGGCGTGGCCATGTCGCCGCGCGGAACCTATGCGGCCATGGCGGTGTATGCACTCAACGGCCTGCTGGGTTCGATCGACGTGGAGGGGGGCGTGTGGCAAAGCCCCAGCGGCCCGCCGCTGGCGCCCTTCCCCAAGGCCGATGCCTATGTCGACGAGATCGCCAAGGCCGGCAGCAAGGGCAAGAAGCTGGACGGCCGCGGTGCCAAGGACATGCCGGCGATGATGAACGCCAAGCCCGGCAGCGGTGTCGTCACCAACAACGTCGCCAACGGCATGTTGAAGGATCCCGGTGCGGTCAAGGTCTTCATCTCCACATGGTCGAACTTTGCCTTCTCCGCCACCGGCGCACAGCGCTGGGAAAAGGCGCTGGCAGCGGTGCCGTTCTTCGTGCACATGGTGCCGAGCGCGTCGGAGATGACCCAGTTCGCCGACATCGTGCTGCCCTCGACCTTCAACTCCGCCGAGGGTTGGTCCATCGTGACCAATATGGGCAATGGCCATGCCTATGCGTCGATACAGCAGGGCGCCATCAAGCGCCTATGGGACGTCAAGCAGGAGGAAACCGAGGTGATGTGGCTGCTGGCCGAGAAGCTCAAGGCCAAGGGCTTCGCCAACCTCTTCGACTACTACGCCAAGGAATTCAAGGATCCGGAAACCGGCAAGGCGCCGACCACGGCGCTCGAGTTCTCGGAGATTGCCGCCAAGATGACGAGCGCGCCCATCTGGGCCGCGAAGGAGCCACTCAAGGGCGACGCGCCCATTCTTGGCTGGGCCGACTTCAAGAAGAAGGGCATGTTCAGCGGGCCGCGCTACACGCTCAAGAAGGGCTGGGGCGGCAAGTTCGCAACCGAGACCAAGAAGTTCGAGTTCTACAGCGAGACCTTGAAGAAGGGCTTGGCCGAGCACGCCAAGAAGTACGAGACCAGCATCGATGACATCCTCGGCGTCAGCGGCTATGTGGCGCGCGGCGAACTGGCCTTCGTGCCGCACTACGAGCCGGTCAAGCGCCATGGCTCGGTGCAGGATTTCCCGCTGACCTTCATCGACTACAAGTCGCGCCTGAACCGCGAAGGCCGCTCGGCCAACGTGCCCTGGTATCAGGAGTTCAAGAAGGTGGACCCGGGCGACGTGTCCTGGAGCGATGTGGTCAAGATGAACCCCAAGGATGGTGCCAAGCTGGGCTTGAAGAGCGGCGACACCGTCACGATCACCTCGATGGCAGGCACCATTTCCTGCCAACTCAAACTCTGGGAGGGCGTGCGCCCCGGCACCGTGGCCAAGTGCTACGGCCAGGGCCATTGGGCCTATGGCCGGGTGGCGGCGCAGGACTTTGGCAAGGCGACGCCGCGTGGCGGCAACAACAACGAGATCCTGGTCGATGACTACGACCGGCTGAGCGGCGCCACCGCTCGCAACGGCGGCTTCACCGGCGTGCGGATCCAGAAGGCCTGAGCCCCGAGCGACGGAACACGGAGAACATCATGACAAGACTTGGAATGGTCATCGACCTCTCTAAATGCAACGGCTGTGGCGCTTGTGCATTCGCCTGCAAGGCCGAAAACAACACCCGCGACCGAGCGGACGGGCAGAGCTTCAACTGGGCAGACTTCCTGATGAAGACCGAGGGGACGTTCCCGAACACCAGGCACTCGGTGATTCCGGTGTTGTGCAACCACTGCAGCGATGCGCCCTGCATCAAGGTCTGCCCCGGCAACCCCAAGAAGGCGGGCCCGGGCAAGCCCTACAAGGCGCTTTACAAGACACCCGAAGGCATCACCCTGCACAACCCCGAGTTGTGCGTGGGCTGCGGCGACTGCCAGCGCAAGTGCCCCTACAGCCATGACCGACTCGACGACTCCAGCCTCGAAGGCGCGAGCTACAGCGTCATCAGCCTGAACCCCATGGACGAGGATGCGCAACCGCGCTGGTCCGACAAGAGCGCAGCGATTCCCGGATGCACGGCCTCGGGCGCAGAGGTCGCGGCATTGGCCGGTGCCACGCCGCCGATGCTCAACAAGTGGCAGGGCGGCGAGTTGCAGCCGGTGCGTTCCGATGACGTGATCGAGAAGTGCACCTTCTGCTATCACCGCGTTCTGAATGGCCTGCAGCCTGCCTGCGTGGATGCCTGCCCGGCGCGGGCGCGCATCTTCGGTGACCAGGATGATCCCAACAGCCAGATTTCCCAGCTCCTGAAACAGGAGAAGTCCTTCCGGCTGCAAGAGGAAAAGGGCACCAAGCCCAATGTTCACTACATTGGCAAGTACAGCCCGCGCGGCTGAATCGGCACCGAAGCGGAGGGAGGGTTGACGATGTCCGAGCATGCTGAGAAACAGGCGCTGGCACGCGAGGACCTGTGCCGTTTCATATCCGCCTGCTACTACGAACCGATGCCGGCCTTTGCCGAAGAGCGGCTGTTCGAGTCGATGCTGAACGCCGCGCAATGCCTTGATCCCGAACTGGCCGCCAGCGCACGCCGCCTGGGCGAGGCCTTCACCGCCTGTGAGTTGCAAGATCTGTTGGTTGACTACGCCCGTCTTTTTCTCGGCCCCATGCAGGCGCTGGCACCGCCCTATGGGTCACGCTGGGCTTGCGACTCCTCGCAAGCGGCCGAAGCCCGGACCGCGGCGCTCATGGCCCTCTACGACGAGGGCGGATTCGACATCGACGAAGCGTGCAGGGAACTGCCGGACCATGTCGCCATACAGATGGAGTTTCTGTACCTGCTGAACTACGCACAGAACCAGGCCCGCCGGGAACACGACCGCGACGGCCTTGAGGCGGCGCAGGCTCTGCAACGGCGCTTCCTGGCGGAGCAACTCGGCGGCTGGGTCGGGCCGTTCACCGCCGCCATCGGTTCAAAGGCCGAGACGGCGTTCTATCGCGAGTTGGGCGCGTTCACGGCAGGCTTTGCTCGGACCCTTGTTTAGCTTGGCCGCTGCAGCGCACGTGCCGGCAACTGCGCCAGCACCAGCAGCGCGGCCATCAGCCACAGCGGTGCGGCCGCCACCGAGGCCGCCGCCAGCAGACCGAAGCCCAGCGGCATCGCGATCGTCGCGCCATTGGTGGCCAGCATGCGCAGGCCCAGGGCCTGGCCGTGGCGCTCCGCCGGCGTGACCTGGTGCAGCATGGACAGCACCATGGGCTGCACCGAGCCCAGCGCCAGCCCCAGCACGGCCGAGCCCAGCATCAGGCCGGCGGTGCCGGGCAGCCAGGCATAGGCCGCCAGCGTCAGGCTGGCCAGCAGCATGGCGCTGCGCAAGGCCTTGAGCTCGTCGAGCCGGCCGGCCCAGCGCACGATGGCCAGGCGCACCAGCGTGGCGGCCAGCGCGAACGAGCCCAGCACCAGTCCGATGCTGGAGGCGCTGAGCTGGCGCGCATGGCCCACCACCGGCACCACGAAGCTGTGCGCGTCCCAGCTGGCCGCCAGCACGATGTTGAGCAGCAGCAGCCAGCGCAGCGGGCCGGTCTTCAGCAGCTCCCAGGCCGGGCGGCTGCGCGCCTGCGCGCTCGGCGGCGCCGGCGTATGGCGCGGCACGCGCTGCACCAGGCCCCAGGCCAGCAGCGGCAGCAGCACCGCAAAGCCGAAGGCGGCGCGGTAGCCCAGATGGTCGATCAGCAGGCCGGTGCAGATGGGGGCCAGCGCATTCGAGAGCGCCGGGCCCAGCGCCACCCAGCTGAACACGCGCTTGAGCTGGCTCGGGTCCTCGGCCAGTTGGCCGGCCTCGCGCTGGATCGCCACCGCCGCCACCGCGATGGCGCCGCCGCTGGCCAGGCAGCTGAAGGCGATCGCCGGCAGGCTTTGCGAGGCCAGCGCCACCAGGGCGCCAGCGCCGGCCATCAGCGCGCCGATGCCGACCGGGCGATGCAGGCCATGCCGATCGGCCAGGCCCCCGGCCCACATCGAGAGCGGGATGGGCGCGACCGCGAACAGACTCAGGAGCAGCCCCACCATCCACTCGCCATGGCCGGCCTGCAGCACCCACAGGCTGCCCGCCACGCGCGTCACCGCCATGCAGGCGTGCACGGCGATGAGGGTGGCGATCAGCCAGGGAAAGGAAGCCTGGCGCCGCTTCACTCCTCGGCGTCCTCGCCGGCGTCGGGCAGCCCCAGCTGCAGCAGCTTCTGCGTGGCCTCGTCGGGCAGCGCCTCGACGCTCTTGAGCTTGCGCGTCATCTGGCGCGTGCGGGTCTCGGCCTGCTCGATGGTGTTGCTGGCCTCGTCGAGCTTCTTCTTGGTCTTGGCCAGCACATCGCCGAACTTGCCGAACTCGGTCTTGACCGCGCCCAGCACCTCCCAGACCTCGGCCGAGCGCTTCTCAAGCGCCAGCGTGCGGAAGCCCATCTGCAGGCTGGTGAGCGTCGCCAGCAAGGTGGTGGGCCCGACCAGCATGACCTTGTGCTCGCGCTGCAGCGCCTCCACCAGGCCGGGGCGGCGCAGTGCCTCGGCATACAGACCCTCGGTGGGCACGAACAGCATGCCGAAATCGGTGGTGTGGGGCGGCGCGATGTATTTCTCGCGGATGGTCTTGGCCTCCAGGCGCAGGCGTGACTCGATGGCCTTGCCGGCGGCCTCCACGCCGGCCACGTCGGCGCGGTCCTGCGCCTCCAGCAGACGCTCGTAATCCTCGCGCGGGAATTTGGCGTCGATGGGCAGCCACAGCGGTGCGCCATCGTCGCGCTGGCCCGGCAAGCGGATCGCGAACTCGACGCGCTCGCTGCTGCCCGGGATGGTGGCCACATTGGCGGCGTACTGCTCGGGCGTGAACACCTGCTCCAAGAGGCCGGCCAGCTGCACCTCGCCGAAGATGCCGCGCGTCTTCACATTCGTCAGCACGCGGTTCAGCGCGCCGACATCGCGCGCCAGGTTCTGCATCTCGCCAAGGCCCTTGTGCACCTGCTCCAGGCGCTCGGCCACCTGCTTGAAGCTCTCGCCCAGGCGCTGCTCCAGCGTGGCGTGCAGTTTTTCGTCCACCGTGGCACGCATCTGCTCGAGCTTCTTCTCGTTGTCCTGCTGGATCGCGGTAAGGCGCTGCTCGACGGCGGTTTGCACCTGCGCCAGGCGCAGCTCGTTGCTCGCGGACATGGTCTTGAGCTGCTCGCGCATCGCCTCGGTCAGGCGCAGCATCGCCTGGTCCTGCGCCTCGCGCGAGGCGAGTGCCTGCGCGGCGAGCGACTGGTTGCTGTTCTGCAGCCCCAGGTTCAGGGTCTGCTGGAACTGCGCCAGGCCTTGCAGCAGCTCCTGGCGCGTGCCGCTGGCGCTGCGGCCCAGCTCGTCGCGCAGCTCGCGCTCCAGGCGCTCGCTGTTCTGTTGCACCGCCGCCACCAGCTGGGCGGCACCCTCGCCACGCCGGCCCTGCAGCACCAGCACGATCAAACAGGCCAGCAGCGCCAGGGCCACCAGCAGAAGAATTTCAACAAGCGTCATGCGGGCATTGTCTCAGCCCCGCTCACGGGCCCGGGGCGCCCACCCGTTCGAGGGGGCGGGAAAGCCCCGGGGCACAAACTTGTGGCGCCGCGCTGGCGGGCCGCTAGCCTTGCGGCACTTTATTCAAGACCTGCCGTATGAAAACGATCTACAAGCTCAGCGCCCTGGCGCTGCTGGCCCAGCTCAGCGGCCACGGCCTCGCCAGCCCGGCCGCCACCGGCCTGGACCGCCATGGTTTCGACGCCCAGGTGCGCGCACAGGACGACCTGTATCGCGCCGTCAACGGGCAATGGATCAAGGCCACCGCCATCCCCGGCGACCGCGCGGTGATCGGCACCTTCACCGACCTGAGCGACCGCGCCGATGCGCGCCTGCGCAGCATCGTCGAGGGCCTGGCCGCCAAGCCGCAGCGGCCCGGCAGCAAGGAGGCCCAGATCGGCGCCTTCTACAGCGCCTACCTGGACCTGGACGCGATCGAGCGCGCCGGCCTCGCGCCCATGCAGCCCCTGCTGGCCGAGATCGACGCGATCGACAGCCGCGCCGCGCTGGCGCAATGGCAGGGCCGCATGCAGGGCCGCGTGCTCACGCCGCTGCAGCTGGACGTGCTGCCCGACTTCAAGCAGCCCGGCGTCAACCGCGCCCTGCTGCGCCAGAGCGGCCTGGGCCTGCCCAGCCGCGACTATTACCTGAAGGCCGACGATGCCCGCATGGCCCGGGCGCGCGCCGCCTACATCGCCTACCTGACCCTGCTGGCCGGCCAGCTCGGCGAGCCGGCGCCGGCCGAGGCCGCGCAGCGCGTGATGGCGCTGGAACAGCGCATCGCCGCCCTGCACTGGGACGAGGTGGAGAGCCGCGACTCGGTGAAGATCTACAACCCCCACACGCCCGCCCAGCTGCAGGCGCTGGTGCCCGCCTATGACTGGCAGGGCCTGCTGGCCGCGGCGCAGATGCGCCAGGTGGACAAGCTGGTGGTCTGGCAGCCCAGCGCCGCCGTCGGCATCGCCAAGCTGCTGGCCGAGGAGCCGCTGGCCGACTGGAAGCTCTACCAGAAGCTGCACAGCCTGGACGCCCATGCCGCGGTGCTGCCCAAGACGATTCGCGAGGCGCGCTTTGCCTTCCGCGGCACCGCACTGACCGGGGCCAGCGAGGAGCGTCCGCGCTGGCAGCAGGGCATCAACGCCGTCAACGAGGCCCTGGGCGAGGCGCTGGGCCAGCTCTATGTGGCCAGGCATTTCCCGGCCGCCCACAAGGCCCGCATGCAGGCCCTGGTGGCCAACCTGATGGCGGCCTTCGGCGACTCCATCGACACCCTGGACTGGATGAGCGCCGAGACCAAGGCGCAGGCCAAGATCAAGCTCTCCAAGTACAGCGTCAAGATCGGCTATCCCGACGCCTGGCGCGACTACGGCGCGTTGCAGGTGCGCGCCGGCGACGCGCTGGGCAACCGCGAGCGCGCCGCGGCCTTTGAGTGGGCGCGCATCGCCGCCAAGGTGGGCCAGCCGGTGGACCGCGGCGAATGGGGCATGTTCCCGCAGCAGGTGAACGCCTACTACGAGCCCACCACCAACGAGATCGTGTTCCCGGCCGCCATCCTGCGGCCGCCCTTCTTCGACATGAAGGCCGACGACGCCGTCAACTACGGCGCCATCGGCGCCATCATCGGCCATGAGATCAGCCATGGCTTCGACGACGACGGCAGCCAGTTCGACGGCGACGGCATGCTGCGCAACTGGTGGACCGAGACCGACCGCAAGGCCTTCGAGGCGGTGGGCGCCAAGCTGGTGAAGCAATACGCCGGCTACGAGGCCATCCCCGGCAAGCAGGTGAACGGCCAGCTCACGCTGGGCGAAAACATCGCCGACCTCTCTGGCCTGCAGGTGGCCTACAAGGCCTACCAGCGCTCGCTGAAGGGCAAGCCCGCGCCGGTGCTGGGCGGGTTGAGCGGCGAGCAGCGCTTCTTCATGGGCTGGTCGCAGGGCTGGCGCGAGAAGATGCGCGAGGAGCGCAGCCTGCAACTGCTGACGGCCGACCCGCATGCCCCGGCCGAGTTCCGCGCCAATGGCGCGCCGGTGAACATCGACGCCTTCCACCAGGCCTTCGGCACCAAGCCGGGCGACAAGCTCTACAAGCCGAGCGCCGAACGCATCCGCATCTGGTGAGGCCCCGGCCTCAGGCGGGGCCGGCGGGCGGCCGGGCGCTCAAACGCCGCCTGCCGGCGGCTTGAGGCCACGCCGCCACAACGCGGCCTGGTTGGCAAAGCTCTCGGCCGAGAGCGGCCGCGCGAACAGAAAGCCCTGGAAGGCCGAGCAGCCCATGGCGCGCAGGCAGTCCAGCTGCGCCTGGGTCTCCACCCCCTCGGCCACCACGTCCAGGCCCAGGTCGCGACCCAGGCGCACGATGGTGGCGGCGATATGGCAGGCGTCCGGGTCGTCGGGCAGGTCGCGCACAAAGCTCTGGTCCACCTTGAGCTGGTGCAGCGGCAGGCGCTTGAGCAGGCTCAGCGAGGAGAAGCCGGTGCCGAAATCGTCCAGCGCCAGGCGTATGCCCTGGGCGCGCATGGCCTGCATCTTGGCCAGCAGGTCGTCGAAGTCCTGGGCATAGGCGGATTCGGTGAGCTCGAACTTGATCAGGCCGGCCTCGCGCAGCGCGCGCGGCACGGTCTCGATCAGGCGCTCGGTGGCGGCATCCGACTGCAGCTGCACCGAGCTGACATTGATGGCCATGGGCAGGCCGGCCAGCGCCCCGCCCTGCTGCCACTGCAGCAGCAGGCTGCACACCTGTTCCAAGAGACGCTGGCCGGCCGGCTTGATCAGGCCGGTGGCCTCGGCCATGGGGATGAACTCGCCCGGCGGCACCAGGCCGCGCAGCGGATGGCGCCAGCGCATCAGCACCTCGGCCCCCATCAAGCGCCCCTCGGCATCGCACTGGGCCTGGAAGAAGGGTTCGATCTCGCCGGCGGCAATGCCGCGCGCGAAGTCCAGCTCCAGCTCGGTGGCCTGGCGCGCGTCGCGCAGCATGGTCACGACGCAGAGATAGAGCATCACGACGGTGAGCAGGGCCACCGCCCAAACCGCCTGCTGGCGCACCGACGCCGGCATCGGCGGCGCGTCGACAAAACGCAGCTCGGCCGACTGCAACAGCACGAACGCACCCAGCAGCAGGGCGCTGACCAGCAGGCGCAGCCAGCCCTCGCCGTACTGCAGAAAGTAGAACACGCAGACGAACAGGGGCAGCAGATAGAGATGGGTGCTGCGCGGCGCGCCCGCGCTGGGCAGGTCCAGCAGCAGGCACATGCCCAGCACCGCCAGCAGGCAGCCGAGGCTGAACAGCAGCACGGCGACGCGGTGCAGATGCAGGCGCAGCAAACCCAGCGTGAGGGCGCCGGCCAGCACCGCGCTGCCCGGCAGCAGGGCCGCCAGGGGCCGGCCCATCAGGATGAAATAACTCGCCCAGGGGATGGAGCCCAGCATCGCCACCCAGGCCATCACCGTGAGCAGGCGTGCGCGGCGCAGCGCAAATGCCTGCGGCAGGCTGCCCTCGCCCTCATTGAAACGGCGCAGCGCGCCCAACCAGACCTCGCGCCCTGGCATCGTCAATGGCCTCCCCATGAGCCTTGTATGTCGGGCCAGTGGAAGGGGTGGCGCGGCGCTTGTCAAGCGCCCGTTTTCAGGGGCGCGGCTTGAGCGGCAGGTTGAGGGCCGTGGGCGGCACGCCGCAGCCGAAGAACGCGATCAGGTTGTCCACCGCCAGATTGCACATGGCGCGGCGCGTCGGCACCGAGGCGCTGGCAATATGCGGCGTTAGCACCACATTGGAGCACTGCAGCAGGGCCGGGTGCACCGTGGGTTCGCCCTCGAACACATCCAGGCCGGCCGCGGCGATGCGGCCCGCGGCCAGGGCCTCGGCCAGCGCGGCATCGTCGACCACGCCGCCGCGCGCGATATTGGTGAGCGTGGCGGTTGGCTTCATCAACGCCAGCTCGCGCGCCGCCACCATATGGTGCGAGGCGGGCGTGTAGGGCAGCACGATCACCAGGTGGTCGGCCTGGCGCAGCAGCTCGTCCTTCTCGACCCAGCGCGCCGCGATGGGCGCCTCCTGCTCGGCGGGCAGGCGGCTGCGGTTGTGATAGATCACCGGCATGCCGAAGCCCAGCGCGCCGCGTCTGGCGATCGCCTGGCCGATGCGGCCCATGCCCAGGATGCCCAGGGTGGCGCCATGCACGTCGGCACCGGCAAACAGGTCCACGCGCCACTGCTTCCAGTCGCCGCGACGCAGGTAATGCTCGCTCTCGCTGATGCGGCGCGCCGCCGCCATCATGAGGGCGAAGCCGAAATCGGCGGTGGTCTCGGTGAGCACGTCGGGCGCATTGCTGACCAGCACGCCGCGCGCGCTGCAGGCCTCCAGGTCCACATTGTTGTAGCCCACCGTCATCAGGCAGACCGCACGCAGGCCCGGGCAGGCATCCAGCAGGGTCGCGTCGATGCGTTCGGTGCCCGAGGCGAACAGGCCCTGCTTGCCCTGCAGGCGCCGTATCAGTTCGGCCTGCGGCAGCGGCTCGTTGGCGTCGTGCAGATCGACCTCGCAATGCGCGCGCAGGCGCTCGACGATGTCGGGGAAGATGCGGCGGGCCACCAGGACCTGGGCTTTGTTGTTTGGCATGTCAGCGGAACCAGATGAGGGTCATGAGAAGGAACAGCGGCAGCAGCACCGCGGCGGCCCAGGCCATGTAGCCAAAGAAGCTGGGCATGCGGATGCCGCGCTCCTCGGCAATGGCCTTGACCATGAAATTTGGGGCGTTGCCGACATAGCTGTTGGCGCCCATGAAGACCGAGCCGGCCGACAGCGCCGCCAGGGTGCTGGCGAGCGGCCCCATCAGCGCCTGCGGGTCGCCGCCGGCGAGGTTGAAGAACACCAGATAGGTGGGCGCGTTGTCGAGGAAGGACGAGAGCGCACCGCTGAGCCAGAAATAGGCCCAGGGCAGCGGCTCGCCATGCGCGCCGGTGACGGCGCGCGCGATCGGCGCAAACGCCCCCTGCTCGCCCGCCTTCAGCATGGCCAGCACCGGGATCATGGTGAGGAAGATGCCGGCAAACAGCATGGCCACCTCCTGCATGGGCCCCCAGCTGAACTGGTTGCGCTGCCGCACGCCGCGCGGCGTGATCGCCAGCGAGCAGGCCGTCAGCGCCAGCAGGCCGAGGTCGCGCAGCAGCCCCGGCAGACCCATCTCCACGCCGAGCAGCTGGACGCTGATGCCAGGCTTCCAGATGCCGCTCAGCAGCACCAGGCCCACCACCGCCGCCAGCGGCAGCAGGTTCCAGGCGCCCAACAGGCCCAGGCGGTCGTCGTCGGGGGTCGGGTCTTGCCTCGTCACCCCTTCCCTGCGGTAGCAGAAGCTGTCGATGGCATAGAAGATCGCCAGCAGGGCGAGCACCAGGAACAGGGTCTGGGGCGCGATCGCCCTGAGCGTCCAGAAGAAGTCCACCCCTTGCAGAAAGCCCAGGAACAGCGGCGGGTCGCCCAGCGGCGTGAGCGAACCGCCGGCGTTCGAGACGATGAAGATGAAGAACACCAGCACATGGGCGGCGTGGCGCCGGTTGTCGTTAGCGCGTATCAGCGGCCGCACCATCAGCATCGAGGCGCCGGTGGTGCCCATCACGCTGGCCAGCAGCGCGCCGATCGCCATCAGGCCCGCGTTCAGGCCCGGGCTGCCATGCAGATTGCCGCGCACATAGATGCCGCCCGCGGTGCTGAAGAGCGCAGTCAGCAGGATGATGAAGGGCAGGTATTCGGCGAGCAGGGTATGGGCCAGCAGCGGGCCAACTGCCCCCACGCCCTGGCTGGCGGCCAGGGGCAGCAGGAAGGCGAGCGCCCAGCCGGCCGCGATCTTGCCGTAGTGGCGATGCCAGGCCCGCGGCAGCAAGAGCGGCATGAGGGCGATGGACAGCAGCATGCCCGCGAAGGGCAGGCCCCAGCACGCGCCCAGGCTGCCCAGCGGGTCGGGCACGGCCATCAATCGGCCAGGAAGCGCGTGAACTCGGCCACCGGCGCGCGCTCGGTCACCAGGCTGTTCTCCACCGCGGCCGGGTCGGCATAACCCAGCGCCATGCCGCACACCAGCATCTGCTCGGGCCGCAAGCGCAGCTCATCGGAGATCAGGCGGTGGAACTGGGTGAAGGCCGCCTGCGGGCAGGTATGCAGGCCGCGCGCACGCGCGGCGATCATGATGTTCTGCAAAAACATGCCGTAGTCCAGCCAGCTGCCCTGCTGCATGATGCGGTCGATGCTGAACACCAGGCCTACCGGCGCGTCGAAGAACTGGTAGTTGCGGCCATGCTGGTCGTGCATGCGGGCCTTGTCGGTCTTGCCGATGCCCAGCAGGCCGTAGAGGTCCCAGCCCACCTTGCGGCGCCGGTCGATATAGGGCGCCGCCCATTCGCGCGGGTAGTAGGCGTATTCCTCCTGGTGCGTGGCGAGTTCGGCGGGGTCGTCGAAGGCGGCCTGGATGCGCGCCGAGAAGCGCTGCTTGGCGGCGCCGGTGAGCACATGCACCTGCCAGGGCTGGGTGTTGGTGCCCGAGGGTGCCCGCGCCGCGACGCGCAGGATCTCCTCGATCACATCGCGCGGCACCTCGGTGGGCAGGAAGGCGCGCATCGAGTGGCGGCTGGTGATGGCGGCGTCCACCGCGGCGGTCTCGGCGGGGCTGGGTTGCTCGTACAGGTTCACAGCATCAATCCTTCCAGGGCTTTCAGATAGGGGTCGGGCAAGGCCGCGACGGGGCGGCGCGACTCGCGCTCCACATAGACATGTACGAAATGCCCGCGCGCGGCACACAAGGCCTGGCCGGGCGCGAACAGGCCGATCTCGTAGCGCACGCTGGAGCGGCCGCGCTGCGCCACGCGCAGGCCGGCCTCCACCTGCTGCGGAAAGGCCAGCGAGTCGAAGAAGTTGCAATGCGTCTCCACCACCAGGCCGATCACCTCGCCGCCATGGATGTCCAGCGCGCCCTGGGCAATCAGGTACTGGTTCACCGCGGTGTCGAACAGGCTGTAGTAGACGACGTTGTTGAGGTGACCGTAGATGTCGTTGTCCATCCAGCGCGTGCCCAGGCTGACGAACTGGGCATAGGCGGCACGGGGTTCGGGGGCGGGTCGGGCGTTGCTCATGCGGCCATTGTTCCATCGCCATCGGCCCAGCGCTGCCACGCCCGTGACGCCGCGGCCAGGGTATTCACCTGCACCGCCACGGTGCTGGCGAGGTCGTGGCCATAGCCGCCGGCCATGGCCAGCGCCACCGGGATGCGGCGCTCGGCCAGGGCCTGCAGGACGAACTCGTCGCGCGCCAGCAGGCCGGCGGTGCTGAGCTTGAGCCGGCCCAGGCGGTCGCCCTCGTGCGGGTCGGCGCCGGCCAGGTAGAAGGCCAGCCCGACGCTGCCGCAGGCCGCCCAGACGCGCGCCAGCCCGGCCTGCAGCGCCGCCAGGTACTCGGCATCGCGGCAGCCGTCCGGCAGCTCCACGTCCAGATCGCTGGGCTCCTTGCGGAAGGGAAAGTTCTTCGCGCCATGCATGGAGAAGGTGAACACCGTGGGGTCGTCGCGGAAGATCGCCGCCGTGCCATTGCCCTGGTGCACGTCCAGGTCGATCACCAGCACGCGCAGGCCCGGCACGGCCGAGCCATGGGCGCGGTGCCACTCGGTCTGCATCAGGCGCGCCGCCACCGCCACATCGTTGAAGACGCAGTAGCCGCTGCCCTTGTCGGCATGGGCGTGGTGGGTGCCGCCGGCCAGATTGGCCGCCACCCCCTCGGCCAGGGCGGCGCGCGCCGCCTCGATGCTGGCGCCCACCGAATGGCGCGAGCGCGCCGCCATCGAGGGCGACCAGGGAAAACCGATCTCGCGCTGCTCGGCCGCGCTCAAATGCCCCTGCAGAACCTTGTCCACATAGTCGGGGCTGTGCGCCAGCGCCAGTTCGCCCTCGCTGGCGGGGGCGGCGGCGCGCAGCCGTATCGCCCCGGGGGCGCGCTCGATCTGCTCGCGCAGCAGGCGGTATTTGCTCTGCGGAAAGCGGTGCCCGGGCGGCAGGGCCAGGCTGTGGGCATCGGAATGAAAGGCCAGCATGGCCGCCACCTTAGCCGCTTTGTCGCCGCTGCGTCATGTGGAGGTCACGCACATCGGCGATGCTGCGCAGCTGCTTACAAAGTATTTTGCTGCACCGCACAAAAAGTTCTTGCATTCGTCGCCGACATCCCTATACTTCGAGTCATGTTGCAGTGCACCATAAACACTGTGAACGAGGTCCACGAGGAATCCCCGCGGAAATCCGCTCAGTTTTTTAGGAGAACACCATGCTGACTGCTGAACAAATCTTTGCTGCTCACAAGGCCAATGTCGAAACCCTGTTTGGTCTGACCAACAAGGCCTTCGAAGGCGTTGAGAAGCTGGTCGAACTGAACCTGCAAGTGGCCAAGACGGCACTGGGCGAAGTCGCCGACACCACCCAAGCCGCCCTGTCGGTGAAGGACGCGCAAGAGCTGCTGGCCCTGCAAGCCGCGCTGCTGCAACCGTCCGCCGAGAAGGCCGCTTCCTACAGCCGCCATCTGTACGACATCGCCGCCGCCACCAACGCCGAAGTGGTGAAGGTTGCCGAGGCCCAGCTGGCCGATGCCCAAGCCAAGTTCGCCGCCGTGGTGGAAACCGCGTCCAAGAACGCCCCGGCCGGCACCGAGAACGCCGTGGCCCTGGTGAAGTCGGCCGTGGCCGCTGCCAACAACGCCTTCGAGAACGTGCAAAAGGCTGCCAAGCAAGCCTCCGAAGTGGCCGAAGCCAACTTCAATGCCGTGACCAACACCGCCGTCAAGGCCAGCCAGACCGCCAGCCGCTCGTCCAAGCGCGCTGCCTAAGCTGTAACGATTGTCTCCTCGGTGCCCAAGGAGACCCCGCGCGGGTCTCGCAAGTACCGTTCAAGGCCCGATGCTCGCATCGGGCTTTTTTTCGTCCGGCCGCGCCGACGCTGCTGCTAGCATGCGCGCCAAAAGGCCAGATCGAATGACGCTCAAGTCCCTTGTCAGCGTGCCCCAGGCGCGACCCGGCCATTGCGCCAACTGCGGCAGCGCCCTGCCCGAGCCGCCCACCAAGTTCTGCGGCGCCTGCGGCCAGGAGACGCGCATCAAGCCGCCCAGCCTGCTGGAATTCCTGCAGCAGTTCGGCGGCGCCTACATCTCCACCGAGGGCGCGCTGTGGCGCACGCTGTGGCGCCTGCTGCTCTTGCCGGGCCAGCTGACGCTGGAATACTTCGCCGGCCGGCGCCGCCACTTCGTGCTGCCGATACGCCTGTACCTGACCATCAGCGTGCTGGCCCTGGTGGCGATCCGCTTCAGCGGCGTGCTCGATGTCGATGGCAAGCCCGAGAGTCTGATCAAGTTCGACTCGCCCAAACCCACCGAGACCTTCTTCGAATGGGGCGCGCACCGCGCCGGGCTGAAGGAGGGCGAGTTCTACTGCGAGCAGATGCCGACCAAGCTGTGCGAACGCGTGCAGCGCCGCATCAAGATGGACCCCGAGGCCACCGCCGGCCTGATGCGCGAGCTGCCCGAGCGCTTTGTCGGCAACCTGGGCTCGGCCATGTTCGTGATGCTGCCCTTCTATGCCTTCTGGCTGAAGCTGGTCTACATCGACAAGCGGCGGCGCTACACCGAGCACCTGGTGTTCGCCCTGCACCTGCATGCCTTTTGGTTCGCGATGGCGCTGCTGCTGGTGAGCGGCGTCAAGCCCCTCGTGATCGGCGCAGCGGTGGCGATCAACGTCTACCCGCTGATCGCCCTGCACCGCGTCTACCGCACGCGCTGGTGGAGCACGCTGCTGCGCGCGGCCCTGCTCTTCATGCTGTACGCCAACACGCTGGGCTTCGGCCTGGCGGCGGTCGGCTTGTGGGCCTTCTTCAGCTAGCGTTGCGCTCGATGCGGTCGAGCTGATCGGCCACCAGCTCGAGGCGCAGCAGGGGATTGTCCAGCGCCATCAGGCGCTGCTTGTCGGCCTGCGGCAGCGGCAGCAGCTCGCACCAGCGGTTCGCCAGCCAGCCGCAGTCGTTCCAGTGGTAGGGCGGCTGCAGCGGCAGGTCCTCGCTGGCCACCGCCTGCTCGAAACGGCTCAGCAAGACTTGCAGCTGGCGGCTGACGCGCCGCAGATCCTCCGGCACCGCCACCTGCTGGTCTTCCGCCAGCAGGCGCGCCTCGCCCACCCACAGCCCATGCGGCAGCTGTTGGCGGCTGCTCAGCTCGAAGCGCTGGCCGCCGCGGCAGCGGATCTGCAGCAAGCCCGGCTGCGGGCGCTCGCAGCGCTCAATGTGCGCCAGCGTGCCGGCAGCGTGAAAAGCCTCGGCCACGAAGCCGCCGCCAGCGTCGCGCTGGCGCACCTCGCCACCCGCCGTCAGCGCCACCACGCCAAAGGGCTCACCGCTCTTGGCGCAGCGCTGGATCAGGTCCAGATAGCGCGGCTCGAAGATGCGCAGCTCCAGCAGGCCGCCGGGAAACAGCACCGAGTCGAGCGGAAAGAGTTCGATGTGGTGCTGCATGATGTGCCCGCCCGCGCTCAGCGCGTCTTGGCAGCGATGCGCTGGCGCAATGTGGCCAGCATCGCCATGGCCGCCTCGCGGCCGGCTTGGATGCTGCGCTTGCGCGCCGTGAAGTCGGCGCTGCCAACGCCGTCCAGCCGCGGCCGCATCACCACGTCGGCCTCGCGCAGCTCGAAGTTGTTGATCGAGCGCCCCATGATGGAGAAGGTCTGCAGCAGCATGCGCATGGCGTCGCCCGGCGGCTTGGCCTCGGGCGGCTCGGAGATGTCCACCGCGATGATGAGCTCGGCCCCCATCTGGCGCGCAAAACGCACCGGCACCGGCGCCACCAGGCCGCCGTCCACATACTCGCGCGCGCCGATCTTGACCGGCTGGAACACCGCCGGCACCGAGCTGGAGGCGCGCACCGCCGCGCCGGTGTCGCCGGTCTGGAACAGGATGGGCGAGCCGTCCGACAGATCGGTGGCGACGATGCCCAGCGGCAGCGCCATCTGCTCGATCAGCTTGTTGCCGGTCTGGGCGCGCACATAGCGGGCCAGCGCCTCGCCGCGGATCAGGCCGCGCGTCGGGAAGGCCCAGTCGGTGATAGCGCCCTCGTCCATGCCCTCGGCCAGGGTGGCGAGCTCCTTGCCGTTCTTGCCCGAGGCATAGAGCGCCGCCACCAGGCTGCCGGCCGAGGTGCCGGCCACCAGATCGACCTTGACGCCCTGCTCCTCCAGCACCTGGATCACGCCGATGTGCGCGAAGCCGCGCGCCGCCCCGCCGCCCAGCGCCAGGCCGATGCGCGGCGGCTTGGGCGCGGGCTTGGGCGCCACCGGCGCGGGGATCTCGGGTTCGGGCTGGACGGCCGGCTGGCGCGGCGCGGTGGAACAAGCGCCCAGCGCCAGGCTGAGCAGCAGGAGCGCGCCCAGGCGCGACGGAAGAGACGAGAACATGACGGCATTCTAGGGACGAACCCTGGCATGCCCGGGCGAGCCGCGCCGCCACAATGGCCGCGCATTCAAGCCCCCTGCCATGAACCACTCACGCATCGTCCGATTCAGCGCCCGCCTGCTTGCCGGCCTACTGGCCCTGCTGCTCCTGGTGGGCCTGCTGCTCTGGTGCCTGCTGCGCGCCAGCCTGCCGCAGCTGGACGGCGAGATCCAGCTGCCCGGGCTGAAGGCGCCGCTGGCGATCGGCCGCGACGCGCTCGGCACGGCCGTGCTGCAGGGCAGCGACCGGCAAGACCTGGCACGCGGCCTGGGCTATGTGCATGCGCAGGAGCGCTTCTTCGAGATGGACCTGACGCGCCGCTCGGCCGCTGGCGAGCTGGCCGCGCTGTTCGGCGACAAGGCGCTGGAACGCGACCGCACGCGCCGCCTGCACCGCATGCGTGCACGCCTCGCCGAGCGCTTCGCGCAGCTGGCGCCCGCCGACCGCGCCCTGCTGAGCGCCTACGCCAGCGGCGTCAACGCCGGCCTGCAGGCCCTGCGCCTGCGGCCCTGGCAATACCTGCTGCTGCGCGCCGAGCCGGCGCCCTGGACCGAGGTGGACTCGCTGCTGGTGGTGAGCGAGATGTTCTTCATGCTGCAGGCCAGCAGCTTCGACAACGCCTTCGAGCGCAGCCTGCTGCGCGAGCGCGCCGGCGACGCCCTGTTCGACTGGCTCAACCCGCGCGGCGGCCGCTGGGATGCGGCGCTGGACGGCAGCACGCTGCCCGCGCCCCGCATGCCCAGCGCCGAGCAGCTGGACCTGCGCGCCCTGCCCGCCCCCAAGCCGGCGCTGGCCGCCCTGTCCCCCGGGGTCAGCGTCATCAGTGAAGAGGCGCCGGTGCTGGGCAGCAACAACTGGGCCGTGAGCGGGGGGCGCAGCAAGCATGGCGGCGCCATCCTGGCCGACGACATGCACCTGGGCCTGGGCGTGCCCAGCATCTGGTACCGCGCCCAGCTGCAGCTGGGCGAAGGTGCCCGCGCGCAGCGCGCCGCCGGCCTGACCCTGCCCGGCATGCCCAGCCTGGTGGTGGGCAGCAACGGCCAGGTGGCCTGGGGCTTCACGAATGCCTATGGCCAATGGTTCGACTGGATCAAGCTGCCCGAGACGCCCGCGCCAGAGCGCCTGCGCAGCGTGCAGGAGCGCATCGAGGTCAAGGGCGGCGCGGCCCAGGCCCTGGTGGTGCAGGAGTTTGACGGCGCGCCGGTGGCGCTGACGCGCGAGGGCCAGCGCTATGCGCTGCGCTGGATCGCCCACCAGGGCGAGGCCTACAACCTCGAGCTGGATCGCCTGGCCGCGGCGCGCGATGTCGACGAGGCCGCCGGCATCGCACAGCGCGCCGGCATGCCGCACCAGAACATCCTCATCGCCGACAAGTCCGGCCATATCGCCTGGACGATTGCCGGGCGGCTGTGGCGCCAGGCCGGCCTGGCGCAAAGCTATGCACGCTTCCAGTCCACCGAGCCGCACGAGCCGGCCCCACATGGCTGGCTGGAGCCGCGGGACTACCCGCTGCTGCGCGACCCCGGCGAAGGCCAGCTCTGGACCGCCAACCACCGCCAGCTGGGGGGCGCGGCGGCCGAGCAGATCGGCGATGGCGGCTTTGACCTGGGCGCGCGCGCGCAGCAGATCCGCGACCGGCTGCGCGAGACCGCCAAGCACGACGAGGCCACGCTGGCGGCGATCCATTTCGACAACGAGGCGCGCTTCGTGCAGAGCTGGGCCGCGCGCATCAGCGCCGCGGTGCAGGGCAGCAGCGCGCATGCCGAGGTGGCGCGCCAGCTGCAGCAATGGAATGGCCGTGCCGATGCCGACCAGGTGGGCTACCGGCTGGCGCGCGCGGTGCGCCTGAAGACCCTGGATGCACTCTGGACCGCCTGGACCCTGCCCTTTCTGGGCGAGGATCAGCAGGACGAGAAGAAGCGCTTCAAATGGCGCTCGCAGTTCGAGTACAGCGCGGTGCAGGCGCTGGAAAGCCGGCCCGCCCATCTGCTGCCGCCGGGCTATTCGAGCTGGCCGGCCTTTGTGCTGGCCCAGGTGGATGCGGCGGTGCTGGAACTCACCCAGGATGGCAAGCAGCCGCTGGCCCAGGCCAGCTGGGGCCAGCACAACGCCAGCCGCATCCAGCATGTGCTGTCGCGCGCGATCCCGCCGCTGGGCCGCTGGCTCGACATGCCCAGCCTGCCCCAGGGCGGCGACTCGAATCTGCCGCATGTGGCGCAGCCGGCCTTTGGCCAGTCGCAGCGCCTGGTGGTGTCGCCGGGCCGCGAGGCCCAGGCCACGCTCAGCATGCCGGGCGGCCAGAGCGGGCATCCGCTCTCGCCCTATTACGGCGCGGGCCATGCGGCCTGGGCGGCGGGCCAGGCCGCGCCGCTGCTGGCCGGGCCGGCCCAGCATCATCTGAACGCCAGGCCGCAGCCCTGATCAATCGCCCAGCAAGGCCTCGCTCCAGGCATGCACCTGGAGCGTTTGCTCGCCGAGGCCGGCGATGCCCAGGCGGAGCTGGTCGCCCGGCCGCAGAAACACCGGCGCGGGCTTGATGCCCATGCCCACGCCGGGCGGCGTGCCGGTGCTGATCAGGTCGCCCGGATAGAGCGTCATGAAGCGGCTGATATAGCTGAGCAGCTGGGCCACGCCGAACACCATGGTGCGGGTGTTGCCGGTCTGCATGCGCCGGCCGTTCAGATCCAGCCAGAGGGTCAGGTCTTGCGGGTCGGCCACCTCGTCGCTCGTCACCAGCCAGGGGCCCACCGGGCCGAAGGTGTCGCAGCCCTTGCCCTTGTCCCAGGTGCCGCCGCGCTCGAGCTGGTAGGCGCGCTCAGAGAGATCGTTCACCACGCAGTAGCCGGCCACATGGTCCAGCGCCTGGGCCTCGCTGACGTAGCGGGCGCGCCTGCCGATCACCACGCCCAGCTCCACCTCCCAGTCGCTCTTGCTGGAGCCCTGCGGCAGCACCACCGCGTCGCGCGCGCCGATGGCGCAGCTGGGCGGCTTCATGAACAGGATCGGCTCCTCGGGCAGGGGCATGCCGGCCTCAGCGGCGTGGTCGGCATAGTTGAGGCCCACGCAGATGAACTTGCCCATGCCGGACCAGGGCGGCGCGATGCGGCCGGGGGCATCGAGCCGCGGCAGGCTGGCAGGGTCGAGAGCGCGCAAGCGCGCCAGCTCGGCCGGCGCCAGCGTGGCGGCGCTGATGTCGCTGAGCACGCCGCTCAGATCGCGCAGGGCGCCGTCGGCGTCGAGCATGGCGGGGCGTTCCGCCCCCTGGGGGCCTATTCGCAGCAGCTTCATGGCGTGCCTTTGATATTGAAGACCTGGCGCAGATAGGCCAGGAAGGTGGCGTCGTCGCACATGGTCTTGCCAGGGCTGTCGGACAGCTTGGCGACCGGCTGGCCATTGCATTGCGTGAGCTTCATGACGATGTTGATGGGCTCCACCCCCATGTCATTGCTGAAGTTGGTGCCGATGCCGAAGCCCAGCTGGGTGCGGTCGGCAAAGTGGCGGTACAGGGCCAGCGCAGCGGGCACGTCCAGGCCGTCGGAAAACACCAGGCGCTTGGTATGCGGGTCGATGCGCAGCCGGGCGTAATGCGCCAGCGCCTTCTCGCCCCAGACATAGGGGTCGCCGGAGTCGTGGCGCAGGCCGTCGAAGAGCTTGGCGAAATAGAGATCGAAGTCGGCCAGGAAGGCATCCATGCCCACCACGTCGGTGAGCGCCACGCCCAGGTCGCCGCGGTACTCCTGCACCCAGTCCTCCAGCGCCGCCTTCTGATGGTCGCGCAGGCGCACGCCGGTGGCCTGGTAGCTCTGCAGATACTCATGGGCCATCGTGCCGATGGGCACCAGCTCCAGGTCGCGCGCCAGCAGCACATTCGAGGTGCCCTTGAAATACTGCGGCAGTTCCTGCTTGAGCGTGGCCACCACCTCGCGTTGCCAGGCGCCCGAGAAGCGCCGACGCACGCCGAAATCGAACACCTCGAAGGGGTGGCGGCGCGGCGCCTCGTCGCCAAAGGCGCGCAGCAGCCCGACCTTGTGGCGCAGGCGCGCCCGGCCCTCGGCCAGCGCGGCCGCCTGGTCAAAGCGGCGCGAGTACAGCTCGTTGACGATGGCCAGCACAAAGATCTCGAAGGCCATCACATGCACTTGCGGCCCGCTGGCGATGATGGAGAGGCCCTCGCCATCGGCGCGCACGCGGATGAAGTCGCGCTGGAAGCGGAAGATGCGCAGGAAGTCGACGAAGTCCGACTTCATGAAGCGCAGCCCGCGCAGATAGGCCAGCTCATCGGCGCGAAAGCTCAGGTCGCACAGCGCATCGAGTTCGCGCTCCAGCTCGGGCAGCAGCTCGGCGAGCGGAAAGGCGGTGGGGTTGCGGCACAGGAACTGGTATTCGGCCGCCGTCTGCGGATGGCGATGCAGCATGGTCTGCCACATCGTGAATTTATAGAGGTCGGTCTCCAGCAGGCTGGTGATGATGGGGGCGCTCAGGCTCATGCCAGTTCCGCCCGCATCTCGGCACAGCTGGCCAGGCGCAGGCCGCGCGCGCGCATGGTGTCGAAGAAGGCCTGCTGCTGCGCCTCGAAGCCGGCCACCGGGCTCATGGCGTCGGTCAACAGCACCAGGCGCGCGAGCCTTCCCGCATGTACATGGCCAGGCAGGTGCTCGACCAGATGCTCCACCGTGGCCTTGACGCAGTGGCTGGAGGCTTCGCCGGCGATCAGCAGCAGCTCGGCACGGTCCAGCGCCTCCAGCAGGGGCTGGTTGAGCAGGGTGTCGGCATCGGCCGCATCCGGCACCTCGGCCTGCAGGGCGCTGTAATGCTCGGTCCAGGGGTTGCTGCCCTTGAGCAGCTTGCGGCTGGGCCGGCGCTGCTGCACTTCCCAGCTATTGCAGGCGGCGCGCACGGCGGCGTGCAGGCCATGGCCCCAGCTGCCGATCTCGCAATGCACCGGCCACACCATCAGGGTGTAGCGGCCGGCGGCCTCCAGCGCATCCAGATAGGCCTGCGCGCGCGGCCGCGCCGCGGCCTCGCGCGGCCGGAACTCGCCCGCCCGCAGCTGCGCCGCCGTGATGGCCGTGAAAGGCAAGACCTGGCCCCCGTCGGCCTGTTGCCAGAAGCCGGGGTGGGCGATATCGATGTGGTGGTGCGAATCCAGCGTCAGGGTGATGTCGTCGAGCCGCGCACCGACGGCATCGATCAGCCCGGCCAGACGCAGCATGTCGGCATGCGCACCCGGCACCGGCAGGGCCGGCGCCAGCGGCTCGGCACGCAGGGGATCGGTGGCACACCAGGCCGGCGGCAGGTCGCAGAAATCGTTCTGCGCGTCGATGATCAGGAGCTGGGTATTCGGCATGGCCCGACTTTAGGACAGCTTGTAGGTCTGCAAATGGATGCTGGTCTCGGTGGCGCCGATGCCCTTGATGAGGCGCACCCGCTCGAGCACCTCGGCCAGTTCGCCCAGCGTCGCGGCGCGCAACTCGGCCAGCAGATCCCAGCGGCCATTGGTATCGAACAGCCCCGAGACGCCCGGCTCGCCCAGCAGGATGCTGATGACCTCGCGCGTGCGGTTGCCCTCCACCGCGATGCTCATCCAGGCGGTGATCTCGTTGGGCGTGACATCGGGCCGCAGGCGGATCGTGTAACCCACGATCACGCCCGAGTCCTCCAGCTTGGCAATGCGGTTGGTAACGGTGCCGCGCGAGACCTTGAGCTTGCTTGCCAAGGTGGCCACGCTGGCGCGTGCATCCTGGCGCAGGAGCGCCATCAATTGTTGGTCGAGGGTGTCCATGGCGTGGTTCCGGGCAGCGTTAGGCGGCGGGCGCATGCCGCCCTTTGTGAGCCAGATTTTGTCATTTTGGCAATTTCTACTAGCGAAACGGCAGATTACTCGCAATTACTAGGCAAGTCTTGCTCTTCTCGCTAGCAAGTGCTTTGACAAGAATCACCCCAACGAAACAACGGAGACTGCCTATGACCACCCTGCTGACCACCAAGGACCTTGCCAAGATCGCCCAGCAGCTCGGTCTGGCCGAGTGTCTCAAGCGCATGGCCGGCTATATCGAGGCCGACTACCTGCGCTGGAGCGAATTCGACAAGACCCCGCGCGTGGCCAGCCATTCGCAGGACGGCGTGATCGAGCTGATGCCGATCGCCGACGCCAGCCTCTACAGCTTCAAGTACGTCAACGGTCACCCCAAGAACACCCGGGAAGGCCTGCCCACCGTGATGGCCCTGGGCCTGCTGGCCGACGTCTATACCGGCCGCCCCGAACTGGTGGCGGAACTGACCCTCACCACCGCCATCCGCACCGCCGCCACCTCGGCGATGGTGGCGCGCCGGCTGGCCCGGCCCGAGAGCCGCAGCATGGCCCTGATCGGCAATGGCGCGCAAAGCGAATTCCAGGCCCTGGCCTTCCATCACCTGCTGGGCATAGCCGAGATCCGCCTGTTCGACATCGACCCGGCCGCCACTGCCAAGCTGCAGCGCCACCTCGGCGCGGTGCCGGGCCTGCGCCTGATCGCCTGTGCCAGCACGGCCGAGGCGGTGCGCGGGGCCGACATCGTCACCACCGTCACCGCCGACAAGAACTACGCCACCATCCTCACGCCCGAGATGATCGAGCCCGGCATGCACATCAACGGCGTGGGCGGTGACTGCCCCGGCAAGACCGAGCTGCACCGCGGCGTGCTGGAGATGGGCAAGGTGTTCGTCGAGTACGAGCCGCAATCGCGCATCGAGGGCGATGTGCAGCAGATGGCTGCAGACTTCCCGGTCACCGAGTTCTGGCAGGTGCTGCGCGGCAGCGCCAGCGGCCGCGACCACGCGAGCCAGGTCACCGTGTTCGACTCGGTCGGCTTTGCGCTGGAGGATTTCTCGGCGCTGCGCCTGCTGCGTGATCTGGCGCGTGAACTGGGTCTGGGCCAGGAGGCCGACCTGATCCCGCAGATGGCCGATCCCAAGGACTTGTTCGGCCAGCTCGAGCTGGGCACGGCCGCAGCCGCGCGCCACGCCGCCTGAGCCCTCAGCGCGGGCCTGGCGCCGGCTCGTAGAAGCGCAGGAACATGTCGACGCTGTCGACCAGCACCTGACGCTGCTGCGCCTTGCTGAGCGGCGGCTGGCCCATCGCCAGCTGCGGCCAGAAGGCAAAGGCCTTCAACATGCCCTGCAACTGCTGGGCCGCATAGGGCGCATCCACCGGGCGCAGCCGGCCATCGGCCTGGGCCGCCGCGATCCAATGCGCCAGCCCGGCCTCCTTTTCGCCCAGCCGCGCCACCATGGCCTGGGCACGCTCGGGCGTGTGCAGCATCTCGGCCACCGCTACCCGCACCAGGTCCATGAAGCTGGCATCGGTCATGAGCTTGAGCTTCTCGCCCAGGATGTCCAGCAGCTGATCACGCAGCGGTTCGTCCGCTCGGTACAGCTGCGGCCGCAGGGCCTTGCTGCGCTGCCACAGCTGCAGCAGGATCTCGGCGAACAAATCCTCCTTGCTGGGGAAGTGGTTGTAGACCGTGCGCTTGGAGACTTCGGCCGCGGCGGCCACCCGGTCCATGCTGGTGCCGGCAAAGCCATGCTCGCGAAATTCGGCCAGCGCGGCCTGCACGATGGCCTCGCGTTTGCGGTCGGTCAGGCGAGGTGCGGTAGCGGCGCTCATGCGGGCGTGCGAAGTGAACTGATGCACGAAGTTTACACCGATCGGTTTACTTTTCAGAAACCCAACACTACACTGCACAGTGTACTTTTTGGGTGCATCAACGATGAGCAGCACGATCCTTCAGGGCCCCGCAACGGCGGCGCCGAGTCACCATGCCACGACGCCGCCCGGCCAGCGGCGTTTTCGCAATCAGGCGCCCCGCCACGCCCAGGGCTGGCGCAAGACGCTTGCCATCCTGTGGCGCTTTGCCTTCAACAAGCCCGCCAACACGGTGCCCCGCCAGGCCATCCCGGTACAGGCGCTGAGCCGCGCGGCACTGCTGGCTGCGCCGGACACCAGCCTCTGGCGCCTCGGTCATTCGACCATGCTGCTGAAGATCGACGGCGGCTTCTGGCTCACCGACCCGGTGTTCTCGCTGCGCGCCTCGCCCTTGCAGTTCCTCGGGCCCAAGCGCTTCCACGCGCCGCCCATCAGCATCGATGAGCTGCCGCCGATCCGCGGCGTGATCCTCTCGCACGACCACTACGATCACCTGGACAAGGCCGCGGTGCTGGCGCTGGCCGCCAAGACCGAGTGTTTCATCGCGCCGCTGGGCGTGGGTGAGATCCTGCGCGGCTGGGGCCTGCCCGCGGGCAAGTTGCAGGAGCTGGACTGGTGGCACAGCACCCGCGTCGGCGGCCTGCAGCTGCATGCCACGCCGGCGCAGCATTTCTCGGGTCGCGGCCTGCGCGACGGCAACCGCACGCTGTGGTGCTCCTGGGTGCTGGAGCATGCCGACTTCAAGCTCTTCTTCAGCGGCGACAGCGGCTACTTCCCCGGCTTCAAGGCGATCGGCGAGCGCCATGGCCCCTTCGATCTGAGCCTGGTCGAGACCGGCGCCTACAACGAGGATTGGCCCGACATCCACATGCACCCGGAGCAAAGCCTGCAGGCCCATATCGACCTCGGTGCGCGCGTCATGATGCCCATGCACAACGGCACCTTCGATCTCTCCCTGCATGCCTGGGACGAACCCTTCGAGCGCATCAGCGCGCTCGCGCTGGCGCAAGACCTGACCCTGACGACGCCGCAGATGGGCGAGCGGGTCGACATCAAGGCGCCGCCGGCGGTGCAGGCCTGGTGGCGCAGCTAGACGAATGAGAAGCCGGGCGCGTAGCGGTGCCAGCCGTCGAAGTCCGGCTTGCCGAGCGGCACACCCTGCGCGCGCAGCAGCGCATAGGCCATGCACAGGTGGAAGAAGAAGTTGGGCATGGCGTAGCCGAGCACGAACTCGCGCGCCGGCATGCTCAGGGCAGCCTCGCCGGCCTGCGTCTGCACGGGGTCCTCGTCGCCGAGCACGACATCGTCGGGGCCCAGCGTGCCCAGCAGCGCCTGCGCCTGCGCAACGCGGCGGCGCAGGGCCGCGAAATCCTGCGCGTCGCCCTCGCCCAGCGCCGGCAGGGCCCGGCCGATCAGCGGCGCCACGCAGCGCAGCGCAAAGCCGGCCGCAATCTGCACCTGCTGGCCCAGGTCGAACATGCCGGGGGTCAGGCCTTGCCTAAGCAGGGTCGCATCGTCCAGCTGCCGCGCACGCGCACAGGCCTCGGCCCGGTCCAGCATCAGCAGCAACTGCCCCAGATAACGCGTCAGCACGGGCACCGAGGCCTCGAACAGCAGGGTTGAGCTCATAGCGTCAGTGTCTCAGCTTTGCCCCCGACTCGATGGACGCGCCGCGCCTTCACAGCCCCTGGCGGGCCTCCCATAATGGCCCGGCAACCAGGGAGTCCAGGCCATGAAGTCAAACTGCGTGAAGTCCGCGGCTCTGCTGGCCATGCTGGCCATGCTGGCCATGCTGGCGATGGGCAGGGCGCAGGCCCAGGGCCTGCCCGGCAATGCGCTGGAGCGGCGCTGCTGGCTTGGCTACACGGCCGAGCGCAGTGCCATCGACATGCGCGAGCCCACCGCGGTGCGCTTCGTCAACCTGCGCAACGGCTATGCGCTGCGCTCGCCCTTCATGATCGAGTTCGGCGTGCGCGGCATGGGGGTGGTGCCCGCCGGCAACCCGACCGAGCGTGCCGGCCATCACCATCTGCTGATCGACACGCCGCTGCCGCGCGACCACCAGGAGAAGATCCCCTTCTCCGACAAGCACAAGCATTTCGGCAAGGGCCAGACCGGCACGGTGCTGGACCTGCCGCCCGGCGCCCACACCTTGCGGCTGCTGTTTGCCGACCACGACCACCGGCCCTATTTCGTCTACAGCCCCGAGATCACCGTGCATGTGCTGGGCACGCGCACGGCCGCGCCGATCGCCATCGACCCGGCGCAGTTCGAGAACACCTGCAGCGCCTGGTACCAGGACCAGGTCAGCGCGCCGCGCGGCGGCGCCAAGGAGGTCTATGCCAAGAACCTGCGCGACGGCGAAGCCGTGAGCAGCCCCTTCGTGCTAAGCCTGGGGGCGATCGGCATGGGCATCGCACCCGCCGGCCGCAAGCTGCCCGACACCGGCCACTTCGCGGTGACGGTGCTGCGTGCGGGCGGCACGGCACAGCGCCTGGTGCTGGCCGACGGACGCACCGAAACCACCCTGGACCTCGCCAGGGGCGACTACGAACTCGAGATCGCCCTGCTGGACGCCGACAACAAGGTCGCGCTCAAGTCAGCACCGTTGCGCTTGAGCGTGACGCGGCAAGACCGCTGAGCGACCCGGCCGTTCAGGCGCCGCGCAGCTGCGCGCTCAACGCCCGGCCTTCGCTGCGCTTGGCCTTGGTGGCCGCCTTGCGATAGAGCTCCTCGGCCTCCTGGCGCAGGGCAATCGCCTTCTCCAGGGCTTCTTGGTAGCGCTCGATCGTGTAGGTCGACTCCGCGGCGATGTAGACGCTGCGTCGGCGCGGTGCCTCACCGAAACGCGGCAGCAGCACGGTGAAGCTGCAGTCGCGCCGGTTCGGCCGGCGCTCGCGCACGATGGGGCCCGAAATGCCGACCGGCAGCTCGCTGCTCTTGCTGCGGCTGGGCTCGGGTTTGAGGCGGGTGGGCGCAGGCAGCTTGCTCATGCGCTTGGCCAGCTCCTTGGTGGCCTGGGCCAAGGCCTCGGCGGCACTGGCGCCATAGCGGCCATCGGAATACAGCTTGGTGCCGCCGTAGCGCAATTGCCAGCCATGGGTGGCGCGGTGGTCGATGCGTTGAATGCACTGCGGCACCTGGAAACGCTCGCCGTTATAGATCACGACATCTCTGGTTTTCATGAGCATCCTCGTTACTTCTTTGGATGACTCCCCTGCCTGATAGTGTACGCGCAGCGATCGCCAAATAACGCCACCATTGCAGGGTACAGCGGCGCGCAGACAACAGACCCTAGGCGTGGGCGCCGCGGTAGCGCCGCCCGCAGGGCCGCTGCGCACTTTCATCGAGCTGCTGCAGGATGCCGCAGGCCTGGCTGCTGCGCTGCACATCGGCGCAGCGCGCGCGCAAGGACTTCAGTTCGCGCTCGAGTTCGCGCAGCTCGCGCAGGCGCTCGGCCACATGCCGCACATGCGCGTCCAGCAACTCGTTCACCGCCTGGCAGTCCTGCTCGGGCGCATCCTTGACGCGCAGCAGCGTGCGCACCTCGTCGAGCGACATGTCGAGATTGCGGCACTGGCGGATGAAGGCCAGGCGCTGCACATCGGCCGTGCCATAGAGGCGGTAGTTGCCCTCGCTGCGCGGTGCGGCCGCCAGCAGACCTTCGCGCTCGTAGAAGCGTATCGTGTCGACGGGCGTCAGCGCGGCGCGCGCGAGCGCGCCGATCTTCATCGGTTTGGGATCGCCGTGCATCGCACCTCGCGCCACGCCCGAGCTGTCACTTCCGACTCACTTCTTTTTCTTGCTGCGGTCTGCCACCACGGTAGTGATGCTGGGCATCACCGCGCCGGGCGAGACGGGCTTGGCGGGCGCACTGTCCTTCTTGGGCTTCTTGGCTTCCTTGTTGCTCTTTTGCTGACCTTTGGCCATGGGACCTCCTGTGTGTGGGTATGCACAATGTAGCCCATGGAATACGCCCCGCTCATCAAGGAAATCGGCCGCGGTACGCGTGGCGCCCGCGACCTCGACGCCGAGCAGGCCGAGGTCTTGTTCGGCCGGATACTGGACGGCCGGGTGCCCGAGCTGGAACTCGGCGCCATCCTCATGAGCCTGCGCATCAAGGGCGAAAGCGCCGACGAGCTGCGCGGCTTCGAGCGCGCCATGCAGGCGCGCACCGCCCATCTGGAGGTGCCGGCCGGCCCACGCTGCGTGGTGCTGCCCACCTTCAACGGCGCGCGCAAGCAGGCCAATCTGTTTCCCCTGGTGGCGCTGCTGCTGGCGCGCGCAGGGGTGCCGGTGCTAATCCATGGCCGGCATGACTTCGACAGCCGCGAGAGCCCGTTCGAACTGCTGGCGGCACTCGGGCTGACGCTTGCCGGCGACACCGCCGAGGCAGCCGCCCAGCTGCGCGAGCGGCGCATCGCCTGCCTGCCGCTGCAGGCCCTCAACCCTGGCCTGGATGCGCTGATGGCACTGCGCCCGCGCCTGGGCGTGCGCAACAGCGGCCACAGCGTGGCCAAGCTGCTGGACCCGGCGCCCGGCCGCTCGGTGCGGGTGGTGGCCGTGACCCACCCCGAGGTGCTGGACGCCATGGGCCAGGCCCTGGGGCCGCTCACCGAGCCGGCCGGCCGCGCCCTCCTGATGCGTGCCAGCGAGGGCGAGCCCTATGCCCATCTGCGCCGGCGCGCCCAGCTCTATGGCTATTTCGACGGCGAGCGCCGGGATCTGCACCCGGCCGACAGCACCGACATCGATTGGCCGCTCTCCGAGGCCTGCAGCGCCGCGGCCAACGCCCAGCTGATCCGCGCGATGCTGGCCGGCGAGCAGCCGGTGCCGCCGCGCATCAGCGAGCAGGTGCAAGCCCTGCTGCGCCTATCGCAATAGGTGTCATATGCTTATCCAAGAATAAGCAATCTACCAATTTGTAGTTCGCATATATAAACAGCCTGATTACAGTCCGCCACCTAGGGTTGCCACCAGGCTGGCCCACGAAGGAGCAGCTTTGGACTGGATGGCAATTGCAAGCGGATTTGGCGTCGGCGCCATCGTCGGTATCACCGGCGTGGGCGGCGGCTCGCTGATGACGCCCTTGCTGCTCTCGGTCTTCAAGCTGAGCCCGGCACTGGCGATCGGCACCGATCTCTGGTTCGCGGCCCTCACCAAGGTGTCCGGCTCGGTCGCCCATGCCCGCCATGGCCATGTGAAGTGGCGCATCACCGGCCTGCTGCTGGCCGGCAGCATCCCGGCCTCCGTCCTCACGGTGGCGCTGATGCATTTCACCGGCATCACCAAGGGCTGGGCCAGCACCCTGACCTTCTCGCTGGGCATTGCACTGCTCCTGACCGCCCTGGTGGTGGCCTTCAAGAAATCCTGGCAGGCCGTGGGCCTGCGCCTGGAGCGCCACATCCCCGACAGCCGCAAGCCGGCCCTGACGGTGGCCTCGGGCGTCTTGCTGGGGGTGCTGGTCTCGCTCTCCTCGATCGGTGCCGGCGCCATCGGCGCGACCCTGATTCTCTTGATCTACCCGCGCCTGGAAGCCCGCTACATCGTCGGCAGCGACATCGCCCATGCCGTGCCCCTGACCCTGGTGGCCGGCATCGGCCACGCCATGCTGGGCAATGTCGACTGGATCCTGCTCGTTTCCCTGGTGATCGGCTCGGTGCCCGGCATCTGGCTGGGCGCCCAACTCACCCGCCGCCTGCCTGACGGCGTGATCCGCGGCCTGCTGTGCGCATCGCTCCTGATGGCCGGCTGGAAAGTGATCCACTGAATTCCTAAGTTCAAGCCATGTACGCCTACACCGATTTCGACCGCCAGTTCGTGCGCGCCCGCGCCGCCCAGTTCCGCGACCAGCTCGAGCGCAATCTTGCCGGCACCCTGGGCGACGACGAGTTCCGCCCGCTGCGCCTGCAGAACGGCTGGTATGTGCAGCGCCACGCCCCCATGCTGCGCGTGGCCGTGCCCTATGGCGTGCTGAGCAGCACCCAGCTGCGCCAGCTGGCCCGCATCGCGCGCGAGTTCGACCGCGGCTACGGCCACTTCACCACGCGCCAGAACCTGCAGTACAACTGGATCCCGCTGCCCAAGGCGGCCGACGTGATGGACCTGCTGGCCGAGGTGGACATGCACGGCATCCAGACCAGCGGCAACTGCATCCGCAACATCACCAGCGACGGCCTGGCCGGCGTGGCCCCCGATGAGCTGATCGACCCGCGCCCCTATGCCGAGGTGCTGCGCCAGTGGAGCACCCTGCACCCCGAGTTCGCCTTCCTGCCGCGCAAGTTCAAGATCGCGATCTCTGGCGCCGCCGAGGACCGCGCCGCCATCGCCTGGCACGACATCGGCCTGCAGCTGCTGAGGAACGAGGCCGGCGAGATCGGCTTCAAGGTGCTGGTGGGTGGCGGCATGGGCCGCACCCCCATCATCGGCCAGGTCATCAGCGAGTTCCTGCCCTGGCAGCAGATCCTCGTCTACATCGAGGCGATCGTGCGTGTCTACAACCGCTACGGCCGCCGCGACAACGCCTACAAGGCCCGCATCAAGATCCTCGTGAAGGCCGAGGGCCAGGCCTTTTTCGACGACGTGAATGCCGAGTTCGCCAAGATCCTGCAGGACGACCCGGCCGGCCATGAGCACCTGATCCCGCAGGCCGAGCTGGACCGCGTGGCGGCCAGCTTCATCGTGCCGGCCGCCGTGCAGGCCGTGCCCGGCGTGGATATCTTCGCGGGTGTGCAGGCCGGTGCTCAAGGTGTGGCATACCGGCGCTGGCTGGAGCGCAATGTGCATGGCCACCGCCTGAGCGGCTACCGTGCCGTGACGCTCTCGCTCAAGCATGTGGGCATCGCCCCCGGCGACGCCACCGAGCAGCAGATGGACGCCGCCGCCGCCATCGCCGACCAGTTCAGCCAGAGCGAGCTGCGCGTCACGCACGACCAGAACCTGCTGCTGCCCTGGGTGCGCGAAAGCGAGCTGCCCGCGGTGTTCGAAGCCGCCAAGGCGAACGGCTTTGCCACCCCCAATATCGGCCTGCTGACCGACATGATCGCCTGCCCCGGCGGCGACTTCTGCGCGCTGGCGAATGCGCGCTCGATCCCGGTGGCCGAAGACATCACCCAGCGCTTCCAGGATCTGGACGAGCTCTACGACATCGGCGACATCGACCTGCACATCAGCGGCTGCATCAACAGCTGCGGCCACCACCACAGCGGCCATATCGGCATCCTCGGCGTCGACAAGGACGGCAAGGAGTGGTACCAGGTCTCGCTGGGCGGCTCCGACGGCTCCACCCTCTCCGGCGCCGCCGTGCCCGGCAAGGTGATCGGCCCCTCCTTCGCCGCCGACGAGGTGGGCGACGTGATCGAAGCCATCGTGCAGACCTACCGCAGCCAGCGCAACAGCGGCGAGCGCTTCATCGACACCGTCAAGCGCGTGGGCCTGCAGCCCTTCAAGGACGCCGCGAATGCCGTGCGCTCCTCCACCGCCGCCCCCGCCGCTACCGCTGTGACTGCCTGAACACGAGAGCTCCGCCATGAAATTCATCGACACCCACCACGACCAATGGCATCGCTGCGCCGGCGAGGACGGCCCGGTCTCGCACCCCGCCGCCGCCGACCACCTGCTGCTGAGCCTGGAGCAATGGCATGCGGTGCGCGACACCTGGCCCGCCAACCTGGCCGTGGGCGTGCAATTGCCCAACGACGTTGATGTCGAAGACCTGGCCGCCGATCTGCCGCGCCTGGCCCTGGTGGCGCTGAACTTCCCCAAGTGGGTGGATGGCCGCGCCTACACCCAGGCGCGCCTGCTGCGCGTGCGCCTGCGCTTTGCCGGCGAGATCCGCGCCGTGGGCGAGGTGCTGGTGGACATGGTGCCCTTGCTGGCCCGCACCGGCTTCGACGCCGCCCAGCTGCGCCCCGACCAGCGCATCGACGCGGCCGAGCGCGCGCTGAGCTTCTTCCCGCGCCACTACCAGGGCGACGTGACCGAGCCCAAGCCCGTGTTTGCCGACAAGGTGGCGTCATGACGGGCGAAGTCAGCAGCCTGCCAGGCGTGTCGGCCTTGCCGGTGGCGTCAGCGTCGTCGGCCATCGGCCTCTATGCGCGCAAGACCGCGGGCTTTGACGAGCGCCTGGTCCATACCAAGCAGCTGCTGCAGCAGGCCTGGGGCCAGCATGGCGCCGGCCTGCTGCAATCCACCAGCCTGGGCGCCGAGGACATGGTGATCACCGCCCTGATCGCCGAGCTGCAGCTGCCCATCGCCGTGGCCACGCTGGACACCGGCCGCCTGCACCCCGAGACCCTCGCGCTCTTGCCGCAGATCGAGGCGCGCTACGGCCTCAAGGCCGAGGTGTACGCCCCCGTGGCCGATGCGGTGGTGCATTTCGTGCGTGCCCGCGGCCTCGACGCGATGTACGAAAGCCTGGCGCTGCGCAAGGAATGCTGCGGCATCCGCAAGCTGGAGCCGCTCTCGCGCATGCTGAACGGCCGCACCGCCTGGATCACCGGCCTGCGCCGCGAGCAATCGGCCAATCGCGCCGAGGTGCCCGACACCGAGCTGGACGCGCAAGGCCGCGTCAAGGTCAATGCCCTGGCGGACTGGAGCTGGGCCGATGTCTGGTACTTCATCTCCACGTTCGAGGTGCCTTACAACGTACTGCACGACCAGTTCATGCCCAGCATCGGCTGTGCGCCCTGCACCCGCGCCATCGCGGTGGGCGAGGACTTCCGCGCCGGCCGCTGGTGGTGGGAAGACGAGAACGCCAAGGAATGCGGCCTGCACAAGGCGCATTCAAATGAGGAATTGAAGGAATCGGGAGCCACGGCATGAACGCCCCTGTGAATCTGAACAAACTGCTGCCCACGGTGGACCAGCGCCATCTGGACCATCTGGAAGAAGAAGCCATCTTCATCCTGCGCGAAGTGGCAGCGGCCTTCGAACGCCCGGCCCTGCTGTTCTCGGGCGGCAAGGATTCCTGCGTGGTGCTGCGCCTGGCCGAGAAGGCGTTCAAGCAGCGCGTGGCGGGCAACGAGTTCAAGGGCAAGTTGCCCTTCCCGCTGGTGCATGTGGACACCGGCCACAACTTCCCCGAGGTGATTGCCTTCCGTGACCAGCGCGCCGCCGAGATGGGCGAGCGCCTGATCGTGGCGCACATGGACGAGTCGATCCGGCGCGGCACCGTGCGCCTGGCGCATCCGCTGGAGTCGCGCAACGGCCACCAGACCGTGACGCTGCTGGAGGCCATCGAGGAACACCGCTTCGACGTGCTGATCGGCGGCGCCCGCCGCGATGAGGAGAAGGCACGCGCCAAGGAGCGCATCTTCAGCCACCGCGACAGCTTCGGCCAATGGCAGCCCAAGGAGCAGCGCCCCGAGCTGTGGAACCTGTTCAACACCCGCATCCGCCCGGGCGAGCATTTCCGTGCCTTCCCGATCAGCAACTGGACCGAGCTGGACGTGTGGCTCTACCTGGCGCGCGAGAACATCCCGCTGCCCAGCCTCTACTACGCGCATGAGCGTTCCATCATCCGCCGCAAGGGCCTCTTGGTGCCGCTCACCGAAGTGACCCCGCCTGAGCCCGGCGAGCAGGTGGAGAGCGCCACCGTGCGCTTTCGCACCGTGGGCGACATGACCTGCACCTGCCCGGTGGAGAGCGACGCCGCCAACGCCAGCGACATCGTCGCCGAGACCCTCACCGTGACGGTGAGCGAGCGAGGCGCCACCCGCATGGACGACCGAACATCCGACGCTTCGATGGAGCGCCGCAAGAAAGAGGGCTACTTCTGATGAGCGCCGCACCGAACTCCGTCGTCCACGAACAAGACGTGGACACCCAGCACCGCGCGCTGCGCTTCCTCACCGCCGGCAGCGTCGACGATGGCAAGAGCACCCTGATCGGCCGCCTGCTGTTCGACAGCCGCGCCATCCTGGCCGACCAGCTCGATACGCTGGAGAAACGCGCCGCCGGTGCGCCCATCGACCTGAGCCTGCTCACCGATGGCCTGGAAGCCGAGCGCGAGCAGGGCATCACCATCGACGTGGCCTACCGCTACTTCGCCACCAAGACGCGCAAGTTCATCATTGCCGATGCGCCCGGCCATGAGCAGTACACGCGCAATATGGTCACCGCCGCCGCCGGCAGCGATGCCGCGGTGGTGCTGGTGGACATCACCAAGCTCAAGCTCGACGACGCCGAAGTAACGCTGCTGCCGCAGACGCGCCGCCACAGCCTGCTGGCTCATCTGCTGCGCGTGCCCAGCATCGTGTTCGCGATCAACAAGATCGATGCGCTGGAGGCTCCGGCCGAGGGCTATGCCAAGGTGAGTGTGGCGCTGCGCAAGTTCGCGCAGGCGGCCGGCATTGAAGTGACGGCCATCGTGCCCGTCTCGGCCCTGCGCGGCGACAACGTGACCCAGCCGCTGGACGCCGACTGGTACGACGGCCCCTCGCTGCTGCAGGTGCTGGAAGGCCTGCCCACGGTGCAGGAGAAGGTCGAAGGCCAGCTCTTGATCCCGGTGCAATACGTGGCAACGAATGGAGAAGGCACCGGCCACCAACCGCGCACCCTGTGGGGCCGCATCGCGCATGGCCAAGTCAAGGCCGGCGACGAAGTGCAGATCCTGCCCAGCGGCCAGACGGCAAAAGTGGCCGAGGTGCGCAAGGCCGGCGAGACGGTGGCGCATGGCGTGGCGGGCGAATCCGCCGGCCTGCTGCTGGACCGCCAGCTGGACGTGAGCCGCGGCGACTGGATCGTCACCCCCGGCAGCGCCACGCCTCGGCAGAGCTTCGAGGCCACGCTGGCCTGGCTGGACACCGAACCCGCCGTGGTGGGCCGCAAGTACTGGGTGCGCCATGGCAACCGCTGGGTGCAGGCGCGCATCAGCGCCATCGAGCACCGGCTGGACGTCAACAGCCTGGCCGAGGCCGAGGCGCATGAGCTGGCGGTCAACGAGATCGGCCATGTGCGCATCGAGCTGCAGGCCGCGCTGCCGGTGGAGCCCTACACGGCCAACCGCGTCGGCGGCGCGCTGATCGTGGTGGACCCCACCAGCAACCGCACCAGCGGTGCCTTGCTGGTCAGGTAAGCAAGAAGCCATGGGCAAGGTCATCTTCGTCAGCGCCGGCCCCGGGGCCGCCGACCTCATCACCCTGCGCGGCGCGCGTGCGCTGCAGCAGGCCGACGTGGTGCTGTTCGACGCCCTCACCGACCCGGCCTTGCGCGAGTTCGCCCCCCAGGCCCTGTGGCTGGACGTGGGCAAGCGCGGCTTCTGCGACTCCACCGCCCAGACCGCCATCAATGCGGCGCTGGTGAAGCAGGCGCAGGAACACGCCCTGGTGGTGCGCCTGAAGGGCGGCGATGCCAGCATCTTCGGCCGGCTGGAAGAAGAGCTGCTGGCGCTGGCCGAAGCGGGCATCGCCAGCGAGGTGGTGCCTGGCGTGACCGCGGCGATTGCCGCCGCCGCCCAGCTGCAGCGCCCGCTGACGCGCCGTGGCCTGGGCCGCAGCGTCAGCCTGACCACCGCGATGACCAAGGACGGCGACCTGCAGGCGCTCAAGAGCGCCGACACCGAGGTCTTCTACATGGCCGGCCGCCAGCTGGCCGCGCTGGGCCGCAAGCTGCTGGAAGCCGGCTGGCCGGCCGACACGCCGGTGGCGGTGGTCTCGCGCGCCGGCTGCGCCGATGCGCTGGCCAGCGACACCCAAGTGTCCGGTCTTGCCGCCGCGGCTATGCTGCACCGCGGCCGGCCCACCGTGGTGACGGTGGGCGCGGGCGCCAAGGCCCTGCCCCAGGCCGCCCCCAAGGAACAAAAGCCCTCGCTTGCGCGCCGTCAACGCCAGCACCAGAGCTTGAACGATTAAAATCCGCGCTTTGCCGTCAATGGGGAGTTCCATTGACGTCCCAGGGCCCTTAAAACATCAGAGCTGCTCCATGACCCACGTCGTCCTCGAATCGTGCATCCGCTGCAAGTACACCGACTGCGTCGATGTCTGCCCGGTCGACTGCTTCCGCGAAGGCCCCAACTTCCTCACCATCGACCCCGATGAGTGCATCGACTGCGCGGTGTGCATCCCCGAGTGCCCGGTGAACGCCATCGTGCCTGAGGAAGATGTGCCGGGCAACCAGCAGCACATGATCAAGATCAACGCCGATCTGGCCAAGAAATGGCCCAGCATCACCAAGCGCAAGGGTTCGCTGCCCGACGCCGACGAGTGGAAAGACCGGACCGACAAGCTGTCCGAGCTGATTCGCTGAACGACTTTCGTCCCCTGCCCCTTTGTCTGGGGCCCTGACCTCCATGGAAAACCAAGTGACACACGCTGCCTCCAATGCCGGCCACGCCGGCGTGATCGAAACCGATGCCGTCATCGTTGGCGCGGGCCCCGTCGGCCTGTTCCAGGTGTTCGAACTCGGCCTGCTGGAGATCAAGGCCCACATCATCGACTCGCTCGCCTACCCGGGCGGCCAGTGCATCGAGCTCTACCCCGACAAGCCCATCTACGACATCCCGGCCGTGCCCGTGTGCACCGGCAAGGAGCTGACCGACAACCTGATGAAGCAGATCGAGCCCTTTGGCGCGACCTTCCATCTGGGCCAGGAAGTCACCACCGTCGAGAAGCAGGACGACGGCCGTTTCTTCGTCGCCACCTCCAAGGGCACGCAGTTCCTCACCAAGACCATCTTCATCGCCGGCGGCGTGGGCTCGTTCCAGCCGCGCACCCTGAAGGTGGAAGGCCTGGACAAATACGAAGGCAGCCAGGTGCACTACCGCGTGCGCAACCCGGCGCAGTTCGCCGGCAAGAACATCATCGTGATCGGTGGTGGCGACTCGGCACTCGACTGGGCGCTGAACTTCTGCGCCGGCAATGAGGACGGCAGCGCCAACAAGGCCGAGAGCGTGATCCTGGTGCACCGCCGCGACGGCTTCCGTGCCGCGCCGGCCAGCGTGGCAAAGATGAAGGAGCTGTGCGAGAACTACGAGATGCAGTTCATCGTCGGCCAGGTCACCGACATCGACGAGGGCGACGAGGTGCTGAAGGGCGTGAAGGTCACCGGCGGTGACGGCGTCACCCGCGTCGTGCCCTGCGACCAGGTGCTGGTGTTCTTCGGCCTCAGCCCCAAGCTGGGCCCGATCGCCGAATGGGGCCTGGCGCTGGAGCGCAAGCAGATCGTCGTCGACACCGAGAAGTTCGAGACCAGCACCCCCGGCATCTTTGCCGTGGGCGACGTGAACACCTATCCGGGCAAGAAGAAGCTGATCCTCTCGGGCTTCCACGAGGCCGCGCTGGCCGCCTTTGCCGCCGCGCCCTACATCTTCCCCGAGAAGCGCATCCACCTGCAGTACACCACCACCAGCCCCAAGCTGCACAAGGTGCTGGGCGTGGAAACGCCGGTGTTCGACTGAGCACCGGCTGTTGCGCCAACACAAGGCCCGCTCAAGCAGCGGGCTTTTTGTTTTCACGGGCCGATAGAATGCGGCTCTTCGCTAGGGGTGCTGGCTCATCACATGAGCCGGCTGAGATAGTCCCTTTGAACCTGATCGGCGGCCTCGGCCGCCATGCCAGCATTGTTTTACTTTGTTGGCACGAGGTAATCCTCGCGCAGGGAAGCAAGTCAGCAAGAGGGCCTCACAGCCCCGTCTGTTTTGCCGCCCTGCCATCGAATGAGTAGGACGATGGCACATTCATTTCATTTCTCCCGTATCGCAATCGCCAGCGCCGCCGCGCTGAGCTGTGGCCTGAGCCTGGCCCAATCCTCCACCAGCCTGCCCACCGTCACCGTGAGCGGTCGCAACGCCGACGCGCCGGTCAGCATCGGTGGCTTTGGCGAGACGCCGGTGGCGCGCCTGCCGCTGCAGGCCAGCCTCATCAATGCCGAGCGCCTGGCCGACGCCGGCCTCAGCAGCCTGGCCGGCATCACCAGCCTGGACGCCAGCATCGGCGACGCCTACAACGCGGCCGGCTATGTGTCCTACCTGAAGATTCGCGGCTTCGACCTGGACAACCGCTTCAACTACCGCCGTGACGGCCTGCCCATCAACGCCGAGACCGCGCTGGCGCTCGGCAACAAGGCCGGCATCGAGGTGCTGAAGGGCACCAGCGGCATCCAGTCGGGCACCAGCTCGCCCGGCGGCCTGGTGAACCTGCTGGTGAAGCGCCCCACCGCGAACCTGCTCAACGTCAGCCTCGGCTTCAGCGAGCGCGGCACGACCGAGGCAGCACTGGACTGGAGCCAGCGCTTCGGCAGCGGCGAGGCCTTTGGCCTGCGCGTGAATGCCAGCGCGGCCGAGCTGCGCCCCGAGCTCTACAGCGCCCATGGCCAGCGCCGCCTGCTGGCGGTGGCCGGCGACTGGCGCCTCGGCGCCGACAGCCTGCTGGAAGCCGAATTCGAGCTCAACCGCCAGTCGCAGCCCAGCCAGCCCGGCTTCAGCCTGCTGGGCAACCGCCTGCCCGATGCCAAGACCATCGACCCGCGCACCAACCTCAACAGCCTGCCCTGGACGTTGCCGGTGGTGTTCGACAACAGCCATGCCTCGCTGCGCTGGCAGCAACGCCTGAACGCCGACTGGCGTGCGCAAGCGCATTGGGGCGCCCAGCGGCTCAAGAGCGACGACCGCCTCGCCTACGCCTATGGTTGCTCGAACGAGAACAACTACGACCGCTATTGCAGCAACGGCGACTTCGACCGCTACGACTTCCGCAGCGAGGGCGAGCGCCGCAACAGCGATGCCCTGGACCTCTCGCTGGCCGGCAAGTTCAGCACCGCCGGCCTGCGGCACGAGCTCAGCACCGGCCTGCTGTTCAGCCGCTATGAGGCACGCTTCAATCGCCAGGCCTACAACTGGTCGGGCGTGGGCAATATCTACCAGGACGTGGTCACGCCAGCCGACCCCAGCCTGACCGACGAGAACACCAACCGCGACGAGCGCAGCACCGAGCTCTATCTGCGCGATGCCGTGCAACTGGGCGCCGATTGGCAGGCCTGGGCCGGCCTGCGCCATACCCGGCTGCACCGTGAATCGGTACGCACCGATGGCTCGCGCGCCACCGACTACAAGCAGTCCTTCACCACGCCCTGGCTGGGCCTGAGCTACACCCTGGCCGCCGAGCTGATGGCCTATGGCAGTTGGGGCGAAGGCATCGAGTCCGAAGTGGTGCCCAATCGCAGCCGCTATGCCAATGCGGGCCAGGCCCTGCCGGCGCTGCGCAGCCGCCAGTTCGAGCTGGGCCTGAAGGCAGGCTCCAGCACGGTGGACTGGTCGCTCGCCTGGTTCGACATCCGCAAGCCCGAATGGCGCGACATCGGCAGCTGCGACGACGCCGCCACCTGCACCCGCCAGGCGGACGGCAGATCCCACCATCGCGGCGTCGAAGCCCAGGCCGACATCAAATGGGCCGGCGGCGGCCTGCTCGCCAGCGCCATGAAGCTCAAGGCGCGCACCGAGGGTAGCTCGGTCGCCGGCCTGGATGCGCTCAAGCGCCCCAACGTGGCCGAGACCTCGATCAAGCTCAATGTCCGCCAGCGCCTCGCCGCACTGCCCGGCCTGCAACTGAACGCCGGCCTCGTCTACGAGGGCCCGCGCGCCGCCCTGCCAGACAACAGCATCAGCATTCCCGGCTGGCTGCGCCTGGATGCAGGCCTGCGCTACGAGCAGGCCCTCGGCCAGCGCCAGCTGCTGACCTGGCGCCTGGGCGTGGACAACCTCACCGACAAGCGCGCCTGGCGCGAATCGCCCTACCAGTACGAGCACAGCTACCTCTACCCGCTGGCGCCGCGCACCTGGCGCGCAAGTTTGGAATACAGCTTGTAAGGTTCCAAAAATTCAGTCTATAATGCGAGGCTCTGTTCCTCGATAGCTCAGTTGGTAGAGCGCCGGACTGTTAATCCGTAGGTCCCTGGTTCGAGCCCAGGTCGAGGAGCCACAGAATTTGGAAGCCGCTTCGGTATCCGTAGCGGCTTTCCTTTGAAGTCTTAGTACCGATCAATTCCTCGATAGCTCAGTCGGTAGAGCGCCGGACTGTTAATCCGTAGGTCCCTGGTTCGAGCCCAGGTCGAGGAGCCAGGTAGAAAAGCCCCACAGGTGAAAGCTTGTGGGGCTTTTTCTTTGCACTGTCAGGATATTCGACATGAGCCAAGCAAAAACCAACTCAGATGACAAGCTGAAGTTCTACGACATTCGCCCTGCGCTTTCTGCAGGTGTCATCGGCGAATCCTATGCAGTTACAGCCTACCGCGTGCGACCGCAAGCACCCGACACCGCTGAGGTGGAGTTCGCCATTCTCATCACGAGACCCCAACCCAAGCTCTTGACCGGGTCAGTTGTCGTCCCTCATGGATCGTTGCCAGAAGGCCTTGGACATTACGGCGTGGAAGAGATCCATGTTGAAGGCGTTGCACTGGCCAGGTTTGCGCTCATGGACTTCCTAGCAGAGCGCGCAACTGAACTGGAGCGCCCCGCCCTTGCCGATGTTTACCCAGAGTTCCGCCTGTTGGAGCGCAGACCCCTTGTCAGTGCATGGTTCCACAACAAGTGGCATGCCGAGATCAAGCGCCTGGCCAAAGACGCGGTCACCGAGGCGCTGAGCGATCACTGCAAGCTGATAGTGCAGCATTTGCGACCGATCGTCGCCGCGCCCGGGCGCTAAGCCCAAAGGATCCACAGCCCGCCGGACGCTCTGCTCGACCATAGCGCTGTTAATCCGTAGGTCCCTGGTTCGAGCCCAGGTCGAGGAGCCAAATTGAAAGCCCTGCATGCTGATCGCGTGTGGGGCTTTTTTCTTGATCGAACGATTGATGTTCGGGAACTTCGCACAAACTCGTGCGCATTGAATCCCCAACACTGCAGTCAGCGCTATTGTGTCGTGATACGTTGATGTTCGGCCATTGGCCAACAGGAAGAACAACCACCAAGAAGGGAGCGTAAGTATGTCAATCTGGTCGCAGGAACGCATCAACGAGGCATGGTCCGATCCGGATAAGTGCGGAGCAAAACGTCTTGTTGATGATGAGGCTGAACACGTCGTAGTAATGCCGCTCATCGACGGACATGATGAGCAGCTGGTCTACCGGCGCAAACGGGAAGGTGATCCCTGGGTGGATGCACGCAACCCCATAGAACCTCAGAAGCGCTGAGCAACAACATCAATCAATCAGGGAGTCATATGAAGCGTTATGAAGTGCATCTGAAATACGGAAATCAAGGCCAGAGCAAGAACAATGGCCAAACCGTGTTTGTGGAAGCCGAATCCGATTCGACGGCTATTCAGATCGCTATCAATAAGCTGCGAAATAGCAACTCGGCCTATCGGGACAAAGAGATCGTGGCCGATAAGGTCAAGGTGCGCTGAGTTCACACTTCTTGCAGAGGGCCCACCGGCCTCCGGACTTCCTGACAGCCCATAAAGCTGTTGTTCCGTAGGTCCCTGGTTCGAGCCCAGGTCGAGGAGCCAAATGAGAAGCCCCCAGCATCGCAAGACGCTTGGGGCTTTGTCTTTGGGCGCTCACTGCTTGAGCTTGAAGAGCCGGATCGCCGCCTCGAGCTGGCCGGCCTGTTCCTGTAGCGCCTTGGCATCGGCGGCGGCCTGCTCGACCATGCTGGCGTTCTGCTGCGTGGCCGTGTTCATGTCGTCGACGGTGGCATTCACGCGCTCGATGCCCATCATCTGCTGGCCACTGGCGGCCGCGATCGCCTGCATGATCTCGGTGACATGCTTGATGCTGGCCACGATCTCCGTCATGGTGGCGCCGGCCTGCTGCACCAGCTCGCTGCCGGTCTGCACCCGCCCGACCGAGTCGTCGATCAGCGCCTTGATCTCGCGGGCCGCGCCAGATGAGCGCTGCGCCAGGCTGCGCACCTCGGAGGCCACCACCGCGAAGCCGCGGCCATGCTCGCCGGCACGCGCGGCCTCCACGGCGGCATTCAGCGCCAGGATATTGGTCTGGAAGGCGATGCCATCGATCACGCCGATGATGTCGACGATGCGCTTGGAGGAGCTGTCGATCGACTGCATGGTGCTGACCACCTGCGACACCACGCCGCCGCCCTTGACCGCCACCTCCGCGGCCGTCTGCGCCAGCTGGTTGGCACGCTGCGCGTCTTCGGTATTCCGATGCACCATCGCCGTCAGCTCGTGCATCGACTGGGCGGTGCGACCCAGGCTGCCCACCTGCTGCTCGGTGCGGGCCGAGAGATCGGCATTGCGGTCCGAGCTCTGCTGGGCCGCCGCATAGATCTCGTCGGTGGCATGGCGCACGCGCGAGACGATGTCGGTCAGGCTGTCGCTCATGTCTCTCAGCGAGCGCTGCAGATCGCCCACCTCGTTGCTGGAGGTCAGTTGCACCTGCTGGGTCAGGTCGCCGGTGGCGATCTCGCGCGCCGCCGCAATGCCCAGGCTCAGCGGCGTGGTGACGACGCGGCGTATGAAGGGGTATATCAGCGCCAGCACCGGGATGCTGGTCAGCAGCGCCGCCAGCACCGACATCGCGCGCTGGTGCGCCAGGCCTTCGTTGACCCGGTCGAGCGAGACCTTCATGCTCACCGCGCCCAGCACCGTGCCCTCGGCGGCCTGGTGGCAGACGGTGCAGTCCTTGCCCAGATAGTTCTTGGCCGCCAGCGCGGGCCGCACCGCGCGCAGGTACTCGCCCTTGGCGTCGTTCTCCACCCAGACCTGGGCGCGGCCGGTGCGCAGCACCTCGGCTTCGCGCGCGTCGGGCGCCACCGCCTCGTTGCCGGTGCCCGGGCCGAACAGCTTGGTCACGGCCTCGGCGCGCAGCACATGCACATCGCGGATGGTGCCGAGCTGCTTGATCTGGTCCAGCAGCACCTCGCGCTGGGCGATCGTACCGGTCACCATCATGCCGGTCAGGCCGGCCATGGTGGCGTCGTGCATGCTGAGCGAGAAGTCCTGCGCCTGCTCCAGCGCCGCCTGGCGCGAGGTATAGGCCTGCCAGATGATCACACCGGACCAGACGACGAGCAGGGCCACGGCGATCGTGGCAATGAGTTGGATCCAGATTCTCGGCTTCACCATGGCTAGGTCTGTGTGGGTGGCTGCAGGGGTAAAAGCCATGCTAGCGCCGCGCGGGCGCGCCGGCCGGCGCGCACGCGCACAGTTCCAGAGCTAGATCAAGATCAAGTCAATGAGCCCGGCCCGCCATGGGACAATCCAGCGCTTTACGGAGATTGCCGGGCACACCCTTGCCACGGCAACAGCGCGATGACCAGCCTGCCCAACTGCCCCCAGTGCCACTCGGAACTCACCTACGAGGACGGCACCCAGTTCATCTGCCCGGAATGCGGCCATGAGTGGTCCAAGCAGGCCGCCGAGCCGGCGGCCGACGAGGTGCGCGTGGTGCGCGACGCCAACGGCAGCGAGTTGAAGGACGGCGACACCGTCACCGTCATCAAGGACCTGAAGATCAAGGGCTCGTCGCTGGTGGTGAAGGTCGGCACCAAGGTCAAGAACATCCGCCTCACCGAGGGCGACCACGACATCGACTGCAAGATCGATGGCATCGGTGCGATGGGCCTGAAGTCGGAGTTCGTCAAGAAGGCCTGAGCGCCCTGGCGTGCATCACTGCACGTCGTAGAGGCGGCCGCTGAGGGTCTGCGTGCACAGGCCCGTGTAGGAGTAGCTGCCGCGCACGATGCGGCCGAACACCACGTCGCCGGCATCGGCCGTCACCGAGACCATGGCGCCGCCGCGATATTGGCCGCCGCCCAGATCGGTGGCCGGGCCGGCCACCGTGGTGTACTCGCCGGCGTAGTTGGCCAGCGGCGCCACCGCCACCTGCAACATGAAGGGCGTGGCGCCCGTCATGCCGCAGTGCAGGCTGACATGCTCGACGACCAGGCGCTTGCCGGGCGGCACGGTGTAGTTGCCGGTGCCCATGAAGTCGCCGGCCACGGCGCCGGCCTGCAGCGTCGAGTTGCCCTTGAGCCGCCAGGTCTGCCAGGACACATCGCGCACCGGCACGGCCTGCTGCACGGTGTTGACGATCTGCGTCTGGGTGGCGGCACCGGCAAAAACGCTGGTGCTGCAGAAGGCGGCCAGCAGGGCTGCTGCGCTGGAAAGAGCGAGTTTCATGGGGAATCCTTTGATCCGTGGTTGAGTTGACTCGAATGCCTCCTTGGCATCGATGACGTCATCGTCGGATCGGCGGGTTTCATGCGCGTTTCGGCGTGGCGCCCGCGCCGTTTCATTTGTTGGGCCGTTCAGCCCGGCCGCCCCTTGGCCCGGTACATGGCCTGGTCGGCGGCGGCAATCAGCTCGGTGGCGCCCTCGCCATCCTCGGGATAGCGGCTGATGCCGATGCTGGCGCCCGAGGGCAGCTCGGCGCCGCCGTAGTGCACCGGCAGCGACAGCGCCTCGCGCACCTTCTGCGCCACCGTCTCGACGGCGTCGCTGGCCTCGATCTGGTCCAGCAGGATGATGAACTCGTCCCCGCCCATGCGGGCCACCGTATCCACCTCGCGCACCAGTTGGCGCAGCCGCTGCGCCAGCGTGCACAGCACCGCATCGCCGGCGGCATGGCCCAGCCTGTCGTTGATGTGCTTGAAGTTGTTCAGGTCGATGAAGAGCAGCGCCAGCCGGCCCTGGTTGCGCTTGGCATGCGCCAGCGCGTGGTCAAGCCGGTCCAGGAAGACGCGCCGGTTGTGCAGGCCGGTGAGGCTGTCGTGGCTGGCCAGGCGATCCAGCTCCTGCTGCTTCTGCTCCAGCTTGGCGAACTGGGCGCGGATCTGCTGCTGCATGTCGGCCACGCTGCGTGCCAGCAGGCCGATCTCGTCGCGGCGCGCGGTGGGCAGGCCGCCCTCCTCGCGCTCGCCGGCGGCAAAGCGCCGCACCGCCAGCACGATCTGCCCGAGCGGCCGGCTCAGCGCGCGCGCCAGCATCGCCGCCAGCAGCACCGCCAGCGCGCTGAAGCCGAGCACGATGCGCATGCTGACCTCGCCCAGCCGCGCGCTTTCCAGCAGCACCGCCTCCACCGGCTGGGCCAGGCCGAGCACGAAGTCCTCCTCCTGCCGCAGCTCGGAGGCGGGCTGGCGCACGAACGCGGCCACCACCGCGCCCTGCCCCGGCGGCGCCACCGTCGTCACCAGATGATCGCCGCGCCCCGGCGCCCCCGCCACCAGGGCGGCGGTGGCCGGGAAGCTGTCCTGCATGCGCGCGCTCTGGCCGCGATCGAATGCAAAGGCCTGCCGGCTGTCCGGGTGGATCAGGAAGTCGCCCGCGCCATTGCTCAGGTAGAGCTGCAGGCCGGCCGGCAGATCGCCCGCCAGCTGGGCGAACAGGCCGTTCAGGTCGACGTTGATCACCACCAGCCCACGCACCTGGCCCTGGGCATCGCGCACCGGCGCGGCCACCTGCAGCGCCGGCTTGTCGAGGCCGGCATGGGCGCCGATCTCATGGTTGATGGCGGCGCTGGAGACGTAGACGGCGCCGGGCGGCAGCCCCAGCGTCTCGTACACATAGGGGTAATGGCCCTTCTCCTGCAGGTCCGCGCCGCGCACGCGCACCAGGCCACGCTCGTCGCGGTCCACGCGGATGCGCTCCAGGCCGTGGCCGGCGAGGTCGATCAGGCGCATCTGGAAGTACTCGGGATGGGTGGCCAGCACGCGCTCGAACAGCAGCGCCGCGTTGTCCTCCTCGGCGCTCTGCACACCGGGGCTGGCGCGCAGCAGCAGGCGCGCCGCCTGCGGGTGCTCGGCCACCATGCGCACATCATTGGCGATGTCGTCCAGCACGATCACCAGCTGGCGCGCCAGCACCCGCGTGGCGGTGAGCAGGCGCTCCTCGGCCCCCGCCACCAGCATGCTGCGGCTGGTGGCATAGCCGTAATAGCCGGTCAGCCCGGCCGCCAGCACGCCCACCAGCGCCACCGCCAGCCCCAGGCGCCAGGCAATGCCCAGTTTCATCGCCTTCATGGCGCCAGCACCTTGGCGGCACGGTCGCCCGAACGGATGCGCTGCCACAGCGCCTCGCGCCGCGCGGCATCCTCCACCGGTTCCAGCCACAGCGGCGCCTGCTCGGGCTGGCGCGGCAGCGTTTCGCTGATGGTGTTGGCCAGGCCCTGGCGCGTCACCAGCAGCTCGCTGGCCTTGGCCGCCAGCAGGGTGTCGATCCAGACATGGGCCAGCTTGCGGTCGCGCGCGCCGCGCGTGATGGCCCAGCAGTCCAGCCAGGCCAGCGCACCCTCGCGCGGCATCACATAGCCGATGTCCATGCCGGCGGCCTTCAGCAACTGCACCTGCTGCATGCCGTAGTTGGCGTGCATCAGGGCCGCGCCATGGCGCTGGAACAGGCGCACCGACTCCTCCGGCTGGCTGTAGAAACCCAGCACATTGCGGCGCAGCTCGATCAGCTTGTCCACCGCGCGCGGCCATTGCGCGCTGGCCAGACGAAAGGGCGAGCCGCTACCCAGGGCCTGCGCCGCCAGCGAGAAGTTGTGCGTGCCACCGTCATAGGCCAGCACCTTGCCGCGCAAGCGCGGGTCCCACAGCGCGCTGATCGAGCTGGGCGGCACCGGCAGCTGGCGCTTGTCGTAGATCAGCCCCATCTCCGCATAGGTGTAGGGGATGGCAAAGGTCTGCGCCCGGCCGTCGCGGCGATGCACCAGGCCCGGGATGGCGGCGAGATCGCGAAAGCGCGGCAGCTGCTTGCGGGTGTTGGCGATCAGGCCCACGTCGACGGGCTGCACCAGGCCGGCCTGGATATAGCGCTGCAGCTCGGCGGTGTTGACGGCGAACACATCGAAATCGGCGCCGCCGCGGGCGTTGATCCGGTGCCACAGGGCCTCGTCCGAGCCGACGATGGTCAGCTCCACCTTGGCGCCGCTGCGCTGCTCAAACTCGCGCAGCACCTCGGCCTCGGCATAACCGGGCCAGGCCAGCACCCGCAGCGTGCCGGCCGCCCGCGCCGGCGCGAAGAAAACAATCAACGCCATCAGCAGGCCCAGACCCGGCAGCCGGCGCGCCAAGCCCGAGGCCCATCGCCGCGTTGCCGCGTGCTCGCATGCAGCCAAGGTCAACAAGTGTTTGTCCTGCTCTGTCCCAACCGGTTCAGTGTATGCCGGGACGCAGGCACGCCGCAGCGCCAGCTAGGCCCCGAAGAAGCAGACCCGGTTCCCGCCGGCGGCCTTGGCCTGGTACATGGCGGCATCGGCTTGCTTGATCAACTCATCCTGCTGGGTTTCGTGATCTCGAAACATGACCACGCCGATGCTGACGCTGCCCACGTGTTCAAGCATCGAGGGCGCGCCGCCCTCCTCGCGCTGCTCCCTGAGTCGAAACGGCTCCGCCAAGGCGTGCCGGATCTTCTGTGCAATCGCCTCGGCCTGGGCGGTGGACGCGGTGGCCTCCTCGCCGAGTTCGCCGACCATCACGACGAACTCGTCGCCGCCTATGCGCGCCACCGTATCGACCTCGCGCACGCAGGCGAGCAGACGCCGCGCCGCGTCGACCAGCAGCAGGTCGCCCA